>Ga0209187_1000997_pt1 | contig 37643 bp, 37 predicted proteins | sample BantaG_FD_187430 | JGI IMG/M metagenome (GOLD analysis project Ga0209187, IMG submission 187430) | Marine algal microbial communities from Bantry Bay, Ireland - BantryBay_4 metaG (SPAdes) (version 2) | ecosystem: Host-associated > Algae > Red algae > Unclassified | place: Bantry Bay, Ireland...
ACAAAATCAGATCATTGATAGACATCTAAAGAAATTAGTAGATGCCTATCAAGAACTAGAACAGTTCACATATATAGCATCCCATGACCTAAAAGCTCCGCTCAGAACCATCGGATCATATAGTCAACTGATCAAAACGAAATACGAAGACCAGCTCGATGAAAAAGCAATTCAGTACCTAAACTTGATATCTAGCTCTATGACACAACTGACTAAAGTCATAGATGACTCACTAAAATTTTCTAATATAGGCAAGCAGTCTCTGAATCATAATACCACTGTCAGTCTGAATAAAATCCTCTCCATCGTCAAAGAAAACCTAAAAGAAGAAATCAGTAAATCAGGTGCTGTCATACACTATCATGATCTACCGGAGGTACACGGAAGACAGTCAACATATATCTTATTATTTGAAAACTTGATACAGAATTCCATCAAGTTTTGTTCAAGTTCTGACCCAACACTGTATATCTCAAGTAGAACATATGATGACATTACTGAAATCAAGCTGGTAGATAATGGCAGGGGCATCGATCAAAAATATTGGACAAAAATTTTTAACCCTTTTCAAAAAATAGATGCACAGCACCTTGATGGTACTGGTATAGGACTTGCTATTTGTAAAAAAATTGTCGCTTTATATGGTGGTGATATATCATGCCAATCAGAAATAGGAAAAGGGAGTACCTTCACCTTCACCTTATCAGATAAAATCAATCTTTAAACAAACTAATCAATATGCTAGATCAGAGAAGATACCCGATTGGAAAATTTGATATTTTAGAAGAAGTGACAAGCTCCAAAATTCATGATTGGATTAATACTATAGAAAGTCAACCCCATAGACTGAGTCAGATCTCCAGTGATCTATCTGATAAGGAACTAAAATATCAATATCGCCCAGAAGGATGGGATATCAGACAGGTCATACATCATGTCGCCGATAGTCATATCAATAGTTTTGTACGATACAAGTGGACACTTACAGAAGAAACACCCATCATAAAAGCATATGATGAAGCAGCCTGGTCGCAACTACCTGATTATAGCGCACCCATTGAAGTCTCCTTGTCGATATTTGAAGCCCTCCACAGAAGGTGGATTTTATTACTTAAACAAATGAGTGACTCCGATTTTAAAAGAGAGTTTATTCATCCAGAAACCAAACGCCATATATCGTTAGGTATTCTGACGAGTATGTATGCCTGGCATGGAAATCATCACATAGCGCACGTTGAATTAGCTCTGAAAGATAAGATCGTAGATTAAACAATTCCTTATAAATTAGATCTATGATTCTTGCTTCCGCATATTTTTATTTGATATTTATTTATGCTTACTTAACATGCTGGATTCATAGCTTAGTTATCTTTGTGTCAATATGACTTTTACAGAATTTACTTCATTTCTTGGTTCTACTCACATAGACACAGAAGACCAGATATTAAAAGCACTATGGCTAGATGCATCAGGTAAATGGAAAGAAGCACATGCTATCATAGATCCTATGTCAAGTCGAGACGCCTCTTGGGTACATGCATACCTTCACAGAAAGGAAGGAGATATCTGGAATGCAGATTATTGGTACAGAAAAGCTGATCGAATCAGACCTACTACTTCACTTGAAGAAGAATGGGAATCCATAGTTAGACATTTCACAACATGACATGTCTATATCTTGGATAGTAAGACTCCAAAAATCTGATCAATTACCATTGTAGATCATTTGAAAAGGCCCGTATAACTTTAATTCAAACAATCTTAAAGAATGGAACATAAAGAATTCAAAGATTTAAATAATAAGGAATTATTGGAAGAAAAAAAGAAGATTCAACATAGCAAAATAGTGAATGCACTTATTATTGGTTTGTGCTTCGGAATTACTGTATTTAGTTTAGTGAAAAATGGCTTTTCATTTTTTACTTTTTTACCATTACTCCTGAGCTACCCTTTTATAAAAAATGGAAAAAGAACTAAAATCCTAGAGAAAGAAATAGAATCTCGATACCTATGATAATGTTCGTAAAGTGGTCAGACTATACTCTACGATATCAGATCTTGATTTACAGATAATCCATTTAGATTTAAATCCATTAAATATGAATAAGCTCTTTCACGTTATTATATTATTTCTTCTCATTGCAGCTAGCTCATGTAAGCCTGAAGTTCCTGTAGCTATAAGCGATAGTGAGTTAAGTTCTCATATTATAGAACAAGATGACGATATCATTATAGCATTAGGATCATGCAACAAACAAGATAGCCCCCAAATCATGTGGGATGACATCATCAATGAAGCACCTGATATGTGGATATGGCTGGGTGACAACATATATGGTGACAGTGAAGATCCAGCTGTACTATCAGCTAAATATGAAAAGCAGCTACAAAATCAAGAATACCAAACCCTACTGAGAGGCACGAAGATCGTGGGTACTTGGGATGATCATGATTATGGCAAGAATAACGCAGGTAAGGAACTCAAGTCAAAGAAAGTAAGCAGAGACTTACTATTCAATTTTTTAGATGTAGACAAGTCTCACTCGGCATGGAAAAGAGAGGGTGCCTACATAGCTCACGATCTGGTTAAAGAAGGCATCAAAGTCAAAGTCATCCTTTTAGACAGTCGATATTTCAGAGATGCGGCGCCTATGAAAAATAAGCGATACTTAAAACCAGAAGGCGCTGACGTATTAGGTGAGGCACAGTGGCTATGGTTAGACAGTTTGCTGACTAATAGTGACGCAGATATACATTTGATTGGCAATGGAATACAGGTCATCGCAGAAGATCATAGATTTGAAAAGTGGGCAAACTTCCCTTCAGCTCGTCATCGTCTATTCGAATTAATCAGTACAAAGAAAATCAGTCGACCTGTACTTATGAGTGGTGACAGACATCTATCAGAATTATCTGCGATACAAGTAGATGGACTGGAACTACCTCTATACGATATCACCTCTTCTGGTCTGACCCATAGCTATAGAGGGTTCTCCGGTGAAGAGAACCAACATAGAATCGGAGAAGTGATTCCAGATAAAAGCTATGCTGTGCTTGCCATTAATAAGTCAGGCGTAGACTCTATAAAAGTAGAGCTTCGCTTTATGGGAGATGGACAGAAATTATTTCAAAAATTCCAACTATTCCCAAGTTAGTCATCGTATCATTGTCATAAATATATATTATGAATTGGGGACTGATCGCATGCGGTAAAATAGCTAGAAAATTCATAGCCTCTATACAGTCCATGCCTGAAGCTCACATAAAAGCTATTGCTTCCAGATCTAATGCTGCGACTTTAAAAGAAGAATTCGCATCTATAGAGATATATGATAAATACGATGCGATATACGCAGATCCTGCGATAGATATCGTCTACATCAGTAATACACATAACTTTCATAAAGTCAATGTCATCAAGGCCTTACAGTCGGGAAAGCATGTTCTATGCGAAAAGCCACTGGGTATATCAGTCGAAGAAGTAGCTGAGATGATATCTCTCGCTCAAGAGAATAACCTATTTCTAATGGAAGCCATATGGACAAGATTTCTTCCTGCTTACAACAGAATGAAAACAATCATACAATCAGGTATGATAGGAGAGGTCAGACATATACAAGCTAATTTTGCTTTCAATGCCTCAAGCTGGGGAGATGAGAATCGGCTGAATAATCCCGCGCTTGCTGGCGGTGCCATCTGGGATGTAGGCATCTACCCTATTTCATTGGCCATTGATCTATATGACGAAGCACCTGTCGAAGTCATCGCAAGAGGTGTCTTATCAGAAGACAAAGTAGATTTACGTTCCTCGCTGCTACTCAGTTTTTCAGGTGAGCGCCAAGCACAGCTGTTCTGTGGTATCGATATAGAGACTCAGCATGATGCCATCATTTCTGGCACTGAGGGTTGGATCAGAATTCCGAAATTTTGGAGTGGTGAGAGATTAGAACTCAATTATGGTGGGCATAAGGAGACAATTTTAATCCCAGTGGATATGCCTACAAGCTTCAGCTATGAGATCGAAGCATGCTATGAAGCCATCGCCACAGGACAAATAGAACATTCTAAAATGAACCATAGGCACAGCCAGATCATTACTGCTGTGATGTCTGATGCATTAGCACAAATCAAGTCGAATTAGTCTATAAATATTAAAACTTTTTTAATGATGGAATGGTAATGAAGTACATAATTACGCCATCCAAAGGCACGACTAATAGCTGATCATCTTTTTAGTCATTTTATTGCAAACTTTTAATCATATGAGAGAATATAAAACAGAGATAAAATGGGGACTGATCATAACAGCAAGTACTCTTCTCTGGGCCTTGCTAGAAAGGAGCTTAGGATTTCATACGGCTAAGATCGCTCAGCATTCTCTCTTTTCTTATCTCTATATTATTGTCGCTGTAGCTCTATATTACTTTGCATTAAAGGAAAAAATGAAAACAGGATCTCATAAAATGGACTGGAGACAGGGTATGATATCTGGAATCATTATAGGCTTAGTGGTTATGATCCTTGCACCTGTCACCCAAGCGATCATCCATCAGTTTATTTCGCCTGAATACTTTGACAATGCCATAGCACAAGCGGTCAATGCTGGTTATGTATCTCCTGATGACGCACCTAAGTATTTTAATTTAAGTTCCTACATGATGCAGTCTATGATTATTCCTATGCCATTCGGTACAGTCGTCAGTTCGGTGATCGCTTCATTCTTACGGAAGAAAGCATAGAATGTTTTATTGGCTTATAGAATACTTGATTTCTTTCATCAGTTTTCCTCAACGAAGCTATTTCATCTGATTCATATTCCTTATTTTCCATAAAATTATTGATATATAAAGGTCTATGATATGGAATAATTGAAAATTCAAGGGTATGATTTATTTTCATGATATGGGGATAAATCTCCTTGGATAGAATAGAAAAACAAACATATGAAACATATATTCATCATTATTATTTTTTGTCTAGTAGCGTGTACTCCTACAAAAAACATGTCTGATGCTGGTACTACAACTAATCAAGAAGCAATAACAAAAAAGGTCGCTCCTTTAGTACAAATAGTAGAGCCTGCCGCACATGGGTTTTCCATGGAACGACTTGCTTCATTTGACAATTATCTCAATACCGAAATAAGTGCCAACAGAATACCTGGAGCCGTGCTGATGATCTCTCAGCATGGAGAAGAGGTATACAGTAAGAGCTATGGAGAGAAAGAGAAAGCATCTGGCGTAGCCATGCCAATGGACGAACTATTCTACATACAGTCGATGACTAAACCTATCGTCAGTATCGCTTTCATGATGCTGTATGAAGAGGGGCACTTCCACCTAAATGATCCTGTTAAAAAATACCTTCCACAGTTTGACAACTTAAAAGTGGCGACAGAGCACAATGGAGATATGAAGCTGGTCGATGCAGAAAGTGATATCACCATCACCCAGCTGTTAAGTCATACAGCAGGACTGTCACATGGCTTAGGTCCTTCAGACTTAGATAAGAAATACATGCAAGCATTATACTTTCAGAAACATGATGACATAGAAGCACGAGTCAATGTCTTGCCTCAGTTACCCTTAGTCGGTCAGCCAGGTAAGCAGTGGTACTACAGTGCATCACCCGATTTGATTTCACTCTTGATTGAAAAATTTTCTGGGATGACCACAGCAGATTTCTTGCAGCAAAGAATATTCGACCGCTTAGAAATGAATGATACTGGCTATAACATTACCGCAGGATCGGAGTCACGTAAAGCAGTCCTCTACAATACTAATCCTGACATGACATTAGCAAAAGCAGAAAGACAGTCACCTGCAAATGGACATACCATATTCGGGGGCACTCATGGGCTATATTCTACGGCGAGTGACTATATGAAGTTCTGCCAGATGTTACTGAACGAAGGAAAAGCTAATGGTCACCAGCTCATCGGGCGTAAGACCTTAGAGCTCATGACCACCAACCATCTAAGCGAAGACATCACATATGATGCTGGACAAGGTTTTGGTTTAGGTTTTGGCATCGTCACAGACTTAGCTAAAAGTAAAGCCTTAGCGAGTGAAGGCACTTATGCATGGGGCGGAGCTTTCAATACCTACTTTTTTGTTGATCCCGAGGAGGACCTTGCTGCAGTTATGATGATGCAGTTTAACCCATATACGAATCATTATGCAGATAAGCTGAGACAATTTGTATATCAGGCATTAGTGGATTAATCAACAATTTATGCATTTAAATCTATAACTAAATAATAGACTTTTCATCTGCTTCAATTTAATTCATTGACAAGTCAATCATTTTGTAACATGATAAAATACATCTCTACGACCGCACTTCTACTGATTTTATCACTGTCCTGCTCACAAAAGGATGAAGGTCCTATTAAGAATAAGCAGCCTAATATTCTCTTCATCATGTCAGACGATCATGCATATCAAGCCATCAGTGCATATAGTGATCGATTGATTCAGACCCCAAATATTGACCGAATATCTGATGAAGGTATGCGCTTCACAAATGCCTGCGTGACTAACTCTATATGTGCTCCATCCAGAGCAGTCATTCTATCTGGCAAGCACAGTCATCTGAATGGAAAAATTGATAATATATTTCCATTTGATACCACACAGATCACCTTTCCACAGATCCTTCAGAATAGTGGATATCAGACAGCTATGTTTGGTAAGCTACACTTCGGGAATAATCCGAAAGGGTTTGATCAGTTCAAGATATTACCTGGACAGGGATGGTATTATAATCCTGACTTCAATACCAAACATGAAGGAAGAATCAATGTAGAAGGTTACACCAGTGACATCATCACAGATATGACGATAGACTGGATGAAAGAAGAAAGGACAGAAGACAAACCCTTCCTTCTGATGTATCTACACAAAGCACCACATAGAGAATGGCTACCACATAAGCGTCACTATTCAGAGTACATCAATAAGATATTTCCTGAGCCAGAGACACTCTTCGATGATTATGAGGGCAGAGGCAGTGCTGCCAAAGAAGCTGAGATGAATCTGCTAACTCATATGAACTGGGCTGGTGATTCTAAAATACCACCAGAAGTCATGAAAGAACTGGGTATCCCTGAAACTGCAAAATGGGATCATTCAGCTTATGAGCGCACGGTAGGTAGACTGACAGAGGTTCAGAAAGCAGATTGGGATAAAATATATAATCCCATGATCGAGGACTTTAAGAAGAACTATCCTCATATGAGTCAGAAAGAAAAGATGCAATGGAGGTACCAGAGATACATGCAAGATTATCTGGGGTCCATAGCTGCCGTGGATGACGGCGTGGGTAAGGTATTAGATTATTTAGATGAGTCAGGTCTAAGTGAAAATACCATTGTGGTCTATACATCTGATCAAGGTTTTTATTTGGGTGAACATGGTTGGTATGATAAGAGATTTATCTATGATGAATCCTTCAAGACGCCTCTCTTAGTCAAGTGGCCAGGTGTCACTAAGCCTGGATTAGTCAATACTCAAATGGTGCAAAATCTTGACTTCGCACCGACTTTCTTACATGCTGCAGGTGCTACGATACCAGCAGATATGCAGGGAGAAAGTCTTGTCCCATTACTGAAAGGAGATACAGACGGATTTAGAGATGCGGTCTATTATCACTATTATGAATATCCATCAGTCCATATGGTGAAGCGTCATTACGGTATCGTCACTGAGGATTATAAGTTAGCTCATTTCTACTATGATGTCGATGAATGGGAGCTATACGATCGCAAAAAAGATAAAAGTGAAATGACTAACGTCTACCATGATCCATCTTATGGAGAGGTAGTCACTGAACTAACTGCTGATCTGAAAGCATTGAGAATTAAGTATAAAGATTCACCAGAATTAGATCAGATGTACATTGAGAAATACAAAGAACTGAAGTGATGGGATAAGTAAGCATCCTATTATTTGACTATCTCTTTCATCCTAAAATTAGTTAGTAAGATCTTGTTGTCTTGACACTTCGCATCTGTACCGTAGATATAATAAGTAACAATAGCGCTAAAGCAATCAAACCCCACTGTCCTATAGTAGGGATTTCAGTAACGATAGGAGCACAAGTGCTAATATCTGAATCTTGATAGTAAATTCCTGTCATTGATAATGAGATACAATCTTCACCTGTTCTATTTATTTCATGAACAGAAGAAGTTTGACCTGCGACAAGCGCTATAGTATTTTCTGCAAATACAAAGGCGTCATTATTTATAAAATTCAATTGAGTTCCATCAATCGATATTATATTAGGTTCAAAGTCCTGATCATCTGACATAATTAAAAAACCCTTAGAATTCTGTATGGTAGTTGGGACTGAGAATCCAGTTACATCACATGTAATATTCATTCTATTCATGGTAGATACTTCATGGCCATCATTAACGATTATCGTACCTGTAAATGTTGCTACTGGATCACTATAGATAATCATCAGCGAAGCTCCATTGACATCCGGTCTATCGGTCGGAATAAAATAAGCTGGCAATCCCAATAGATCATATGTCCCATTACCTGTAATGATTGAAGTTAAATCATTTCTAAAAGTTGCCGAACCGCTGGTATCCCAACAAGCAGACGGCCCAAATCTAACAGGCTCAGAAATGAAACTAGTAACAGCTCCATCGGGATTCGTTACCGAAAATGAAAAAGAAGGCCAGCTTGCATCGATTCCTTCAATACTGTAATATAAAAATGCTTGCTCAATCACAGCATTTGTAGGAATTCCATTAATGGTAATAGATGCTGGTTGAGCTTGCCCAGAATTAATAGCACCCCTTCTCTGATTCAATGTAACTTCTCCGTGAACATAGTTCAATCCACACTTGGTCTCAGTATAAACAGTCGAAAGTGTTGAATTACTAAATGCTGCAGATAGTATATTAGTTGGTGGCGCCGCTCCATTTGACTGTGAATGAAGAATTGGCGAAAACGAATTCAAGAAAATGAGCAGCACTAAAAAACCAAGAAAATTCGAACTGTTATTCATATCGATAGCTTTATGATTAAATCTAATGCTAAGACGATAGTAATATATCTATATAATGGTTAATTGTTATTTAATCTACTGTAATTAACACTTTTAGCAATCCTATTGCATGATTTGAGAATGAAAATTTAATATAATTTTTGAAAGCTGGACATCTTTTAATTGACAATCTTACCAGCTGATCGTAGTCCCACCCCATCAGATTTGGTTAGCGCATCTCCCATATCATTTCTATAAGCATCAGCGATGTCCATTAACCTTTTTTTGACTTCAGGATATTGATCGATGACATTTTGTAGTTCTTTCATGTCATAGTCTAAATGGTACAGCTCTGGATTTTCTAATTTATTTTGCTCGTATCTTATAGGTAGTCCATCAGCAGTTGTTGGCCTTCCATTCAGACTTCTATATTGATGAGGAAGGATTAGTTTCCATCCATCCGAGTAGACTGATTCTAGATGATTCTGATGATAGTAAAATGCATAAGTATCATAAGGATTTTCATCAGTTTGGCCTGTAATCATGGACAATAAATTATGCCCGTCTATCTTGTGATTGGGTAATTCTGCATCAATCATAGCAGCCATGCTGGGTAGAATATCTATGGTCATAAAGTAAGTATCGGATATTCTACCCTGAGAGATCACACCAGGATACTTCATGATGCAAGGGACTCTCGTACCTCCCTCCCAGTTAGTCCCCTTCCCTTCTTTTAGCGGATGTGCAGATCCAGAATGAGTCCCATAGGATAGCCATGGCCCATTATCAGAAGAATAAATGATTAGTGTATTATCTGTCAGACCTTCCTTTTCTAATGACTTAACGATTTCTCCTACTGACCAATCAATCTCCATGATCACATCTCCATACAGGCCTCGCTCTGACTTGCCTTTGAACTTATCAGATACATAGAGTGGTACGTGAGGCTGTGGATGAGCCACATAAAGAAAGAAGGGATTCTCTTTCTGCTTTTCAATAAAACTAACAGCTCGCTCTGTGATCTGAGTGGTCAGCATAGACTGATCATGCAGTGTATCTTTAGATTCTAATCCATCCATGGTGACCAGCGGAGGAAAATTAAAAATACTGCCTTGCCAAGGATGGTAGGGCCACATATCATTGGAATATGGTATTCCAAAATATTCGTCAAATCCATGATTCAACGGATTAAATTCTTCCTGATAACCTAAGTGCCATTTTCCAAAAACTGCTGTTGTATAGTCTTTTGATTTAAAGAGCTCAGCCATGGTCAGTTCGTCTGGATTGATGCCATGCTCAGAGTCAGGACCTATCGCTCCGTGCATTCCTAATCTGTTAGGATAGCATCCTGTTAATAGTGATACTCGAGAAGCAGTACAGACTGGCTGCGCTGTATGGAAGTTAGTAAACTTAGTCCCTTGCTCGGCTAATAGATCTATATGTGGTGTCTTAATATCTGGAGAACCAAAAACATCCCAAGTCATTGTAGCCTTGGTCATCTACATATATAATGATGACATTAGGCGCTTCATTTGTTGCTCTATTTGGTAAATAGGCTTTCTGATCAGCTGTATCTCCACATGAGATCAATATTAAAAAAGTTAATAGACTTACTAAAACATTTAGATTCATACGGCATAAGTTTATTTAACCATTTAATGTCTTTATTTTTTACTATTCTTTATCCATTAAGCCCATTTGCAATAGCCACATCATGAGATCAGTCGTCCAAAACATGACCGACTCATTTTCTTTATCCTTTGCAAAACTGAAGCCGTGTCCACCTGTCGGATATATTCTTAAAGAAGCAGATATATTATGATCTATGAGTGCTTGGTAATACTTCAAGCTATTTCCTACAGGTACTGCCTTGTCATCGCTGGCATGTATCAGGATCGTAGGCGGAGTATCAGCAGATACATGTCGTTCGTTAGAAAAATATTCGATGTCAGCTTGACTTGGTTTTTTACCAATAAGATTGCTTCTTGACCCTTTATGAGTCACACCGTCTTCCATGCTTATGACTGGATAGACCAGTATAGAAAAATCCGGTCTTGATGTATGCTTTTCTATCTCATCATCAGTATCAGCATCACCTTCATTAAAGCGTGTCGAGAGCGTAGAAGCTAAGTGACCGCCTGCTGAAAATCCCATAACGCCTATTTTCGTGTCATCTATGCCCCACTCATCAGCATGATGTCTGACTGTCCTCATAGCACGCGCAGCATCCATTAGTGCAACCCGATCTCTGCACTCCTCACTTTCCCAATGCGGCAGTCGATATGTCAATACGATGGCAGTTATACCCATTTCATTATACCATTCTGCGAAGGTGGTTCCTTCCCAATCATAAGCCAACATTGTATATCCACCGCCAGGACAAATGATGACCGCAGCTCCATTGGGCTGATCAGGCCGATAGACGGCTATTTCTGGACTGTGTACTTTAGCAACCCTTCTGCCTATGTTTTCATCTTCTGTGATCTCTATTGCTAATTCATTTTCGCAAGGTAGGGCTTCGGTCCATAGCGGTATGATCATGTCTTGTCCGGATACAAACCCAGCGATAATGATAATACTAATAAGTAAAAATAATCTGAGAGCTAACATCTACGATTTATTAAATGAAGATTATTAATGAGAGATTAATAAAGCGATAAGTGATATAAAAATCATAATAGTGGCTAATAGATTTCAACAATCATTTCAACCTCGACAGCAATATTTCTTGGTAGTGATCCCATCCCAACTGCTGCTCTCGCATGCTTACCTCTCTCCCCAAAAACTTCAACGATCACATCAGAAAATCCATTTATCACCTCTGGATGGCTCGTAAAGTCTGGTGCCGCATTCACCATACCAAGTACTTTAACGACACGCTTCACACGATTCAAGTCACCTAAAAAATCTTTTATCACGCCTATCTGAGTGATGCCAGTGATCCTTGCTGCTCTGTAGCCTTCCTCGATGCTCAGATCATCCCCAAGCTTACCTGTGATATAGCCATTTTCAGTGCGAGGCCCTTTTCCTGCTAAGAATAATAATTTTCCCGTTTGCACGATATTCACATAATTAGCAACAGGTGCACCTGGTTTAGCGAGGCTAATATCGAGATTCTTCAATTTCTGATCATAATTAATGGTCGGAATTTGTACTGGATCGGCTAATTTCTGACTACTACTACACGATAGTATGGTTATGCAAACAAAGCAGATAAAAATGTTTTTCATCATGATAGGATATATTTTAAGTCTATAATACAGAAAAATTATGGAGGCTTTACCAAAAGTACTTGAGATTGAGCTGTTAATATGTTACAATATTCTATTAAGGTCGAGGCTAAAAACGCAGGCATATCCTAGATATGACGAGGATTTTTAACGAGAATATTAGAGAACAAGCACCAAATAAAGATTCAAACTTGAGTGCGCTTGGTATTAATAAGCATTCGTATAAATTTTAACATCATTCTAACAGGTCAGTATTAAGCCTTTGCGTTTTATAATCGTCCTATAGACATTAAGCTATATAAAAATATAAGAATGAATCATCTAAAAATAATCTTCCTATCGATCGGCATATTAGTCACCACATACAGCTATGCTCAGGATAAGAAGTCCACAGAAAGCGATGCGACTGAGTGGTCAAAGGCTAAGCATAAAGCTCACAAAAAAGATAAAAGTTTACATCATGCCCAGCGTGAAGCTCAACAGGCTAAGAGAGTCGAAATGCGTCAAAAGATGCAGGACATCAGAAATGATGCATCCTTGACTCCTGATGAAAAAGAGTATAAAGTAAAAGAAATGATGGACTCTATGGCATCACAGAGATCGCAGGACAAACAGAATAGAATCAATCGATCAGAAGAAAACATGCAAGCAAGAAAGCAAATGATGCAAGCAAGATTACAAAGTCGAACAGATCTAACTGATGAAGAGAAAGAAAAAAGAGCCGAAAAAATACAGCACAGAATAGAAAAAAAGCATAGTAAAAAGAGAAATAAACTGGATAGAGCTGATGCCAAAGCATCCAGAAATCAAGAACTGAAGATGCTAAAGATGCAACGAGATCAGCTGGAAAAGGAATGGGATACTATGAATGAAGAAGAGAAAAGTAAGAGCAAGAAAGAATTTCAGGCTAAAATGAAAGATCTAAAACAAAAAAGAAAGTCGGAAAGGTCGGATCAATTACAAGAGAGAATAGATAAAATGACAGAAGATCTGAAGAATAAGAAAGCAGAAGGAAAAATTACAACAGATCAATTTGAAAAGAAAATGAAGCACATCGAGAAAATGAAATCTCGTAGCTCTGAGAAATTATAACACCCTTATTTTTTAAACTGTAGCCTGATGCATTTCTATGATGCATCAGGCTTTTTTATTTGTATATACCGATGCTATTATACGCTGGCGAATAGCATCGATTATACGACTCTACAGAAATAGCTTTCCTATTTTAATCCGTCGAAAATCAATTTCTTTGCGATATACAGTTGATAAGTCTTTATCTAATGTATAATCTCAAAGGATTAGAAAGACTGCATTAACACCATAAAGGAACCATTAAAAAGATACAAGGGATCATCACCCCTTGGAATTATAGGACTTATGTCTGTAAATCATGCAAGGGGCACAAACATTATCTTCTAAAGTCTATATACCCTTCTGATGATATAGTCTATAATTTCATGTCACGAAGTTTGAAATTACGATATTCTCTGATATGACAAAAAAACATCATATTTTCGCCTTCTAAAATACAACAATCGTGTCAAGACAATTAAGTGAGCAAGAGCAAATCAGAAGAGACAATCTCTTAAAGATCCAAGAACTCGGTATAAATGCATTTCCGAGTGAGTTATACCCAGTATCTCATATGGCAAGTGAGCTCCATGAAAAATACACTCCTGAGAGTGAAGATTTTGGAGATGTCGTCTTAGCTGGACGATTAATGATGAAACGGATCATGGGGAAAGCTTCTTTTGCTGAGCTTCAGGATAGTAGCGGCAGAATGCAAATATATGTGAGTCGTGACGAGATATGCCCAGGTGAAGACAAGACCATGTATAACACTGTCTTTAAAAAACTGCTCGACATTGGTGATTTTATAGGAATAAAAGGACACATGTTTACCACTCAGACCGGAGAGTCTACGGTGAGAGTGACAGAGTTGACCCTACTTAGTAAGTCACTTAAGCCACTTCCAATTGTTAAAACTGACGCTGATGGAAATACTTATGATGAAGTGACCGATCCTGAATTCAGATATAGACAGCGATATGTTGATTTGGTGGTGAATCCTGATGTCAAAAAAGTCTTCAAGCAGCGGACGACAATGTACAACAGCATGAGGACCTTCCTCAATGATAAAGACTATTTAGAAGTCGAGACACCTATATTACAGCCACTCTATGGAGGTGCGGCGGCGAGACCATTTAAGACCCATCATAACACCCTGGACATGACCTTGTACCTGAGGATCGCCAATGAGCTATACCTTAAGAGGCTTATCGTAGGTGGATTCGATGGTGTATATGAATTCTCTAAGGATTTTAGGAATGAAGGTATGAGTCGATTTCACAATCCAGAATTCACTCAGATAGAGCTATACGTAGCCTATAAAGATTATGACTGGATGATGAATCTGGTCGAAGAAATGGTCGAGAAGGTAGCGATGGATATGCACGGTACGACTGTCGTCAAAGTAGGTGATAACGAGATTAACTTCCAGAGACCATGGAAGCGGTATACGATGTTTGAAGCGATAGAGCACTTCACTGGTGTAGATATTTCTGAAATGGATGAAGCAGCACTGAGAGAAACAGCCAAAAAATTAGAGGTGCCTATTGATCCTAAACTTGGAAAAGGTAAAATCATCGATGAGATATTTGGAGAAAAGTGTGAAGCACAGCTGATCCAGCCAACATTCATCACTGACTACCCAGTAGAGATGTCTCCACTGGCGAAGAAGCACAGAGATAAAGAAGGTCTGGTAGAACGATTTGAAGCCATCTGTAATGGAAAAGAGATTTGCAATGCATTCTCAGAACTTAACGATCCGATAGATCAGAGAGAAAGATTCGAGAAGCAACTGGAGTTAGGGAAGCGAGGTGATGAAGAAGCGATGGTGCTGGATGAAGATTTCCTTAGATCATTAGAATATGGAATGCCTCCTACTGCTGGATTGGGTATAGGTTTAGATAGATTGGCTATGATTATGACTAACTCCCACTCCATACAGGATGTCCTATTCTTTCCTCAAATGAAACCGGAGACTATATTAGAAACAAAGTCAGAATAAATAAGAATTGTTCTAAAATAGCTTCATTCGAGATATGCTTTTGATGCACAACAACAATAAATGAGAAAAAACATTTATTCTGTGGCAGTGAATGTTACTGTCCATGATAGGAATTATGTGTAATTTCATGGAAAGATCCCAACGACCAATCATTTTAACAATGAAGCAGTCTAATAAACGCTTCAATATTTATAATCTAATTAATACGATATGGCTTCTTACAAATTAAACATCAATGGTCAGTCTAAAGAAGTAGATGTAGCAGAAGATACTCCGATGCTATGGGTACTCAGAGACTCACTACAACTCGTCGGCACCAAGTATGGATGTGGTATAGCGCAGTGCGGCGCCTGCACCATACATGTAGAAGGCAAAGCTGTGAGATCCTGCCAGCTACAAGTCTCACAGGTAAAGGATAAAAAGATAACCACCATTGAAGGCTTGTCAGAAGATGGCTCACACCCGGTGCAGCAAGCATGGATCGAACATGATGTGCCTCAGTGTGGCTACTGCCAGGCAGGTCAGATCATGACCGCCTCTGCCCTACTGTCAGAGAATAAAAGCCCCTCAGACTCAGATATCGCAGAAGCCATGAATGGTAATATCTGCAGATGCGGAACATACACCAGAATCAGAGACGCTGTGAAAACAGCTGCAAAAAACGCATAATCCATCACCTTAATAATTCCAACATGACACGTCTATGACTTAATAAATATTTCACTCTCAGGATATCAATTGACATCCGAGTGGAATAACCATAGATAGCTCACAAAAAAATAGAAACATGGAAAATAACATCAATCATAAAAGAAGATCATTCATTAAGGTAAGTGCTGCAGCTGGTGGAGGAATGATGCTTGGGTTCAATTTTATTGCTTGTAAAGAAGAAAGCAAGATTCCAGAATTCATCGCTCCAGATTTAGGCGAGCCTACAGACTGGACGACAATCAATGGATTCTTAAAAATAGGCGATAACGGAGTGGTGACCATCATGTCCCCTAATCCTGAGATCGGACAAAATGTCAAAACGGCGATGCCCATGATCGTCGCAGAAGAGCTTGATGCTGACTGGGATAAAGTGATCGTAGAGCAAGCAGGATTAGATACGGAGAATTTCGAGAGGCAGATCGCAGGTGGAAGCCAGTCGATTCGATTTGGGTGGAATAGCCTCAGACAGACTGGAGCTACTGCAAGAAATTTATTACTTCAGGCAGCAGCAGAAAAGCTTGAAGTACCTATCGACGAACTAACGACAAGTAAAGGAGTCATCTCCCACTCATCGAGTGATAAGACAATATCCTATGGCGAAGTCGCCTCACTCGCTGCTAATTATACAGCACCAGAAGAAATAGAACTTAAAGACCCAAAGGACTTTACCATCATAGGAAAGTCTACCCGTAATGTTGATGGATTCAATATTGTCCAAGGCAAACCACTATTCGGACTGGATGTCAATGAGCCAGGGATGAAGATCGCTATGATCGTACACCCTCCAGCATTCGGGATGAAGCTGAAGTCAATGGATGATGCCAGTATCAAGGCAATGAGTGGCATCACCGATGTCATCAAAATAAATGTAGAACCAGAAGGCTGGAATCCACAGTGGTCAGATGTGAATGCTTATCCAGAATTAGTGGCCATCGTCGGCGATAGTACGTGGGAAGTCATGAAAGCTAAAAAGGCAATCAAGATTAACTGGGAACGAGAAAGCGATCTCGAAAATAGTGCCGACCATGAGATGTTACTCGCAAACTTATTAACGGATCAAGATGGAGAATTAGCCAGAAAAGATGGCAGCCCAGACAAAGCATTTGAAGATGCGGATCAGATCATAGAGAAGACTTACACAGCGCCATTCTTAGCACATAATACGATGGAGCCAATGAACTTCTATGCTAATGTCACTGCTGATAAAGCCGAAGTAAAAGGACCGATACAGACACCGATGTTCTTAGAAGGGACATTAGAGGGTGTCTTAGGTCTACCTAAAGAGAAAATATCCATCATGATGACACGTATGGGTGGCGGCTTCGGCAGACGACTCTACGGACACTTCGCGACGGAAGCAGCACTCATATCGCAAGCAGTTCAGAAGCCTGTGAAATTAGTTTACACGAGGGAAGATGACATGACTCAAGGGACGTATCGTCCTGCGTATAAAGTCAGTTATAAAGCAGGCTTAGATAAAGCTGGAAATCTAGTGGCATTTGCCATTAAGGGTTCTGGTTTACCAGGAAGCCCTGTCTTTGAGAATCGATTCCCAGCTGGAGCTGTGGACCATTATCAAGTTCAGAATATTCAAGTCCCAACTAATATCTCTACGGGAGCATGGAGAGCACCTCGATCTAACTTTATCGCTACAGCTGAGCAATCCTTCTTAGATGAAGTCGCCGAAGCAGCAGGTAAAGATCCGATAGATTTCAGATTAGGCTTGTTTGATAAAGCTATTGAGGCACCTGTCGGAAAGGATAATGACTATGATGCTGAGCGCTATGCAGGAGTACTCAAGCTGGTCAAAGAGAAAGCTGGCTGGGGATCAGATAAGACTGGTGTCTATAGAGGTGTGTCAGCTTACTACTGTCATAACTCTTATGTCGCACAAGTCCTGGATGTCGAGATTGAAAATAATGTACCTAAAGTGAAGCGCGTCTATTGTGCAGTGGATTGCGGAATCGTCGTTAACCCAGAAGGAGCGATCAATCAGATAGAGGGCGGCATCGTCGATGGTATTGGACATGCGATGTACAGCGCTATAACATTTAAAGATGGTATACCAGAGCAATCTAACTTTCACAACTACAGACTGATCAGACAAGTAGAAGCACCAGAATCCATAGAAGTCTTTTTTGTGGATAATGGCATAGATCCGACTGGATTAGGAGAACCATCTCTACCACCAATTGGAGCCGCACTAGCCAATGCTTTATATAAGGCGTCAGGAAAGCGATTCTACAAGCAGCCATTTGGAAATGAAAATGATTTATTGGGATAGTAGATCACTTGTAGGAATGTTTAGAAAATATGAAAGCTCATTCACAAAGTGAATGGGCTTTTTTTTTACTAATATTCTTTAGTCATCTTTAAGTCAATAGGAGCTATTTCATTTCGACTGGATAATCATTTCTATTTCCTGACAAGGCCCTCGTAAGTATTTGAGTTAGCTTACTTCAGGGCAAATACATCTTCTATAGATCTCTTTGTATTTCCACAACCATGATATTTATATTGTCAGTTAGTGCTTGTAAACTGAACGTATAGTTTCCATCGGGCAGTCTAAGTCCAACTAACATTTCACCAGTATAGACATTAGCAATAGAATCAATAACAGCACCAGCTCTCAATAACTCCTCATTGAATAATTCATCAAAAGTGCCTGCATGACTTGTATGGCCTGCGGGTAAGACTCTGTTAATTCTAAGTGTATTGTATCCAAGATGACTTCCAGATGTCTCTATATAATTAGTCGCGGTTCCATCAGGTAAATCTTTAAATTTAACTCTGAGAGAACATTGAGCGTAGCTATCATTATCCTTATACATTTCTGAGCCTATGGTACCATTACTGATGTCGAAGCCTAAACTGTTCTCTATTCTCACATTCACTTTATTCACCATGATCTCATTGCAATCACTACAGCTGTACAGCAAGCTCAAGTTCAAAATCGAAATCAGTAATTTGATCATGTTGACTATATTAATTGAATATATAAGACGTAAAGACTTAAAATACGTGAACCTTCATAGAGAATTTAATTCAGCTATTCTATCAACCATATATCAGCTGATAAATACATGACTGAGCGTTCATAATTCCATTATATTCGCAGCCAAATCAATTGAAATGACAAATCCTACAATTTCAAAAATCAGAATCTATCCCATTAAATCATTGGGCCATATAGAATTGAAAGATGCTGAAATAAGTACTTTTTCACTTATGAACGACCGAGAATTTGCCATGCTGGATGAGGATGGTGGCTTCGTGAATGGTAAGCGTAACTGGAAGGTCAACTTATTAAAGACAGAGTATGACATCAATCAAAGCTTAGTTACTTTTTCTCAAAAGAAAGGAGCAGAGAAAAAGCAATTTAAATTACGGTCTGGTAATGCTGAGTTAGATCACTATTTGAGCGAGTTTTTTGGGACCAAACTAAAACTCATAGAAAATAAGGAAGGACAACTGATGGATTTACCTAAAGCGAGTAGTGTCACCATCATAAGTGATGCATCTCTTCAGTCTTTACAGCAAGACTTAGCGACCCATTCATTAGAAAGTATACGCCTCAGATTTCGTAGCAATATAGAATTATCATGTGTCGATGCATATTGGGAAGAAGCGCTTTATCATGAACCTGGCTATGGCACTCGCTTTGAGCTTGGAGATGTCACAATGATCGGCATCAGTCCTCGGGCTAGGTGCAATGTACCTCCACAAGATCCAGTCACTGGAGAAAATGATGATGACTTTGTAAAAAACATGATCGCCAGTCGAAAAAAACATGAACTCTCAGCCGCTAAAGTCTTAATGTATGGCAAGACACCTTACTTTTTAGCGGTCAATGTATTTATTCCAGAATCTGAGACTGGTAAAACTATAAAGCTTGGTGATGAGCTGAAAATACTTGGGCCTGTAGAATTGAGCGTGTGATCGAAAGCACATGAATCTAAAAGCATCAAAATACTAATTAAGAAGAAAAGCCTTATCGATGTAATCGATAAGGCTTTTGCTGTCTATATAATTTTAAAATCAAAGTCTAAAAGAACTTACGTCTCCTCGTCTTTACCCCAAAGGATCTAAGCCCAAATCCAATCGCTGCATTCAGCAGCCCCTTCCCTACTTCAGAACCGACTTTACCTGCTATATCGCCTTTTTTATCCGCAGCTTTCGCTTCTTCTTTGGCCTCTTCCTTAGCGTTCTTGGCGTCGATTTTCTCTTGTTCTTTAGCGAGCTTCTCTCTCTCTTCAGCCTCTGTCGCTTCCAGTGCTTTAGCAGCGTAAGCTTCTTTCTTAGCAATTAATTTTTCAGCAGCACTCTCAGGATCTTGATCTTCAAAATATTTTCCGATTAAGCCAGACACATCTTCATTAACAATGGCATCCATCTCGCTTTGCTCTAAGACGCCCATTCTTGATTTAGGTGCTCTCATATAGGTGTGCGCTAATGGCGTGGGGTTACCTTTTTCACTAAGTGCAGTGACGAAGGCTTCTCCAATACCTAGCTCTGTCATGAGCTGCTCTACATCGTAAAAGTCCGTCTCAGGATAATTCTGTGCAGCTGCTTTGATAGCTTTTCTATCTTTGGCGGTGAAAGCTCTTAGTGCATGTTGGATCTTAAGTCCTAACTGACCTAATACATCATCATCTATATCCGCTGGGTTCTGAGTGATGAAGAAGATACCGACACCTTTAGATCTGATTAGCCTCACCATGACTTCAAGCTGCTGCGCTAAAACCTTAGGCGTGTCACTGGAGAAGATTAAGTGTGCTTCATCGATAAACATGATGAACTTAGGCTTGTCAAGATCACCTTCTTCTGGTAGCGTCTCATACAGCTCAGCTAAGAGCTGTAGCATGAATGTCGAGAAGAACTTTGGCTTACTCTGTATGTCAGTGACTCTCAAAATATTGACAACACCTTTGCCTTGTCTCGTCTTCATCAGGTCCATTACTTCAAAGGATGGCTCACCAAAAAATGACTGTGCTCCCTGCTCTTCTAATGCCGCAATCTGTCTCAAGATCACTCCAATAGATGATGCAGATATCTTTCCATATTCTTTCTCTATCTCCTCATTCCCTTCTGCTGACATAGCAAATTTTAAGGCTTCTTTTACATCACTGAAATCTAATAGTTGTAAGTCATTATCAGTACAATACTTAAATATCACAGAGAATATACCCGTCTGCGTATCATTAAGCCCTAATATCTTTGAGAATAAAACTGGTCCAAATTCATGAACCGTCGCTCTCATCTTCACTCCAGGCTCTGATGAAATCGTCAAAAACTCTATAGGAGAATTACCAGGCGCAAATGCCTCTATTCCAATCTTCTCGTGTCGTTCTGACAGCTTAGGATTAGCCTCACCTGCCTTTGCAATCCCACTCAAGTCACCCTTAATATCGATGAGCATAGAAGGAATGCCTTGCTCTGATAGCTGCTCTGCGATGATCTGTACGGTCTTAGTCTTACCAGTACCAGTCGCACCAGCGATCAGACCGTGTCTGTTAAACATTTTGATCGGTAGATTCACGATAGATCCAGTCTGGACCTCTCCGTCTAACATAGCAGCGCCAATCTGAATGACGTCTCCCTTAAAATTGTAGCCTTCTTCTATTTGTAGTTTAAATGCATCTTTACTCATGATTTCTATATTTCAATTTTGTTATTATCTAATTTTTATATTTTTAAGTTTATTCTATTATCTATAAGCTGCCTCTACACAAGGCCAGATTCTGATTCAGGTTTAATTTTTTTTGATAAATCTAATTCTATTAATCCCCTTCTTGCAATAGCTTAGATCTTCTCAAAGCCAGACTCTGAATCAAGTTCAGAATGACCTAATCTTTTTTATTATTACCACATTATCTAACCAATTAATCACCATATCATGATCATTGCTTATTCCATTTCTCTACTCTCAATCTGTATCTCTTATTATCAAATTCCCATTTGTTTATATTGATTGACGATTCGAGCCTTTCTTCCTCCTGGTCATCAGTCAGAGAGGCGAAGAAATCTATCCCCGTAATTTTCTCTACCTCATCTATTGGCACCGCATAATCTTGCAACCGCTTATCTAATCTCGCATGAGGAATCACAAAGGCGATGCCCTTCTTATCTCGCCCTTCCATATCCAGCAGCACTTTATAGAATGACTTCGGCACACCGACTTTATTTTTCCCAATGGATTCGTCAATACCATCCATCAAAGGACCTGATATGACATAAAGAGACTTGTCGTCATATGCCCAGTCTCTGACTTGCTCTTCCAGTTCTTTCCAGATTCCGTTATTAAATGGTCTGATCTGCGGCGCCATATTACTCATGTAGAATGTCTCTTTCATGGCTTCAGTATTGAATGCCATATCTCCCGCTGGCGCCATATGTCCTCTGGTATAACCTGATCGAGTATAGTCAGAATGCTTCGCTGATCTACCATCCACATCTGGATCTTCTTTGAATTTCTTAGCTCTTGGGACATTCTTCGCTTTTAGACTTTCACTGGTGAGTCTGTAGGCCACCCATTCTGGAATCTCATATTTTTCATTGTATGCCAGACTGTAATGCCTATGATGAACGACCTGATTAGATGAAGATGATTGTGGAAGAAAGTCCCTTTCCTCTGATGGCGAACCGCTGAATGCCGACTCACTATGCTGCCTGTTAACGTCATTTAAATAAGAAGAACTTGATGTAGAGCTATCCCCCATCCCAGTGTACTCATAGAAGCCATATAGAATCCCGCCGATGAGTAACATACTTAACATCCCAATCCGCTTCATAAAGGACTGCCCCTTTCGAGAACTTCGCTGATGATTTCTTCTGAGTTGAGTCATACTTTATATAGACGTACAATTGACTATAAGTCATGTATATATATGACCTTTTTTTGATATTTGTTTATCAGATATAGGAAATTGTTAAATGAAATGACTCCTCAATCAATCCTTACAGGCTTAGCGATCTTAATCATTGCAACCGACACTTGACATACTAACACTTGAGATCAATGAGCTCGAAGAGATCTCTGAACTATAATATGAAAACAAATGTCCATAATATAATAGACTGCTACATGGCTCACCAATCCCTATGGGGCATAACGATCTCACCACAATATATAACCAAGAATTACTTTGATTTTGATGCCTCTAATTGCTTCCACCCTTCCGCCATTTTTATGATATAGCTGTAGTTGATTAAGCCACCTTTCACACCATGAGATTTAAGATAAGTATCATAGATGGCATCTCTGGCTTGTGGAAATATGTCTTTGTACCGTCGAGAGTAAGCCGAAATATCAACAAGATCTCTTTGGATTTCCTGAGGCAATCGATCAAATAGTGTTGCGTAAGGTCTTGGGAATGCTCCGCGATAATCGCTCAGTAAATACCTGAAATAACCCATCCACCCGGAATATTGTATGAAGATATCTTCGTGACTCGTACAGCTCAGCCATCCTAAAAAATTACATGTGCCTTCATCTGCGAATCCATATCCATGTCCCATCTCATGCGACATTGTAAATGGCCAAGTAATCGGGTGAAGGCCGGGATCTATATGTCCTTCAAATACAAATGGCCAGTAGACTCCTGCTGTGCTAAAGTGTAATAGAGATCCTTTAGGATAAAGTCGCCTGATTCTGACTCTACCATGATTAGGATATCCCAGAGTAGCTAAAGTAGTTTTAATTCCTGCCCTGCACTTATCTTCATATGCTGTGCCTTGGGATTCCACATCGCTTACGATTTGCTCCATGTCTATCTGATTTCTAAGGCTCATGAGTATAGTCGCCGTCTCATCGATAAGCGCACTGAGCTGAGCAGAATCTATCTTCACTTCTGGTATACCTAAAGTCTCTTGGATCGATACTCGATTATAGTTGAAACCCCATGCCCAGTAGAAGTAGATGACGATGACACAGATAAAACTAAAGATGGATGTCCCCATATAGCTCAGCTTAGATTTCAGACCATGTCTATTGATGACGCCTTTCACTAGGCGATATAATAAGTAGATGACCACCAATACGAATACGTACATCATCGGCATGGGTAATCTTCCAACTGTAGCATCATAGATTGATCTGGTCAATTGAAAAAAACCATTGTAGTATAGCTTTTCTATGATTCCTGATCCTACACCAGACACTCGACTGATGATCCATGACAATAAAGCAAATGCAAAAAGGAAATAATTTTTCTTGGACATACAGTGCTGTATAATACTATGCGAATTGTTCAGCTGATGACAGTGCTGATCATAATAGTTAATTATTTCATGTATAAATGCAACTTTTATTTTGTTAATCCTGTTTTGTAATCGAATTTTGTAACAAAACAAATTAAAATGGCATTTGAATTCACGGATAAAAACTTCCAAGAAACAGCATTAGACAAAGGAAATGTATCAGTTGTAGATTTTTGGGCTGAGTGGTGTGGACCTTGTAGATTAATAGGACCTATCATCGAAGACTTAGCAAAAGACTATGATGGTAAAGCACTTATAGGTAAAGTGAATGTAGATCAAAATCCAGAGACTTCTATGAAGTATGGTGTGAGAAGCATTCCGACGATTCTCTTCATAAAAGATGGTGAGGTAGTCGACAAACATGTAGGTACAGCAACTAAAGCGACACTGCAGCAAAAGCTCGATGCTCTCTTAGTAGAAGCTGAAGCGTAAAGCTCGTAGAAATACAATAATAGCCCTTATTTAAAGTTAGATAAGGGCTTTTGTATTTTTAATCCATATGCATCTAATCAGCTTTCTGCTTCATGGTTAAATTGGTATCATTTTCTATATCTTTCGTGCATGAGTTTCTTTGAGCAATATAATCTTAAGAAAATTGAGAATCTGGATCTGCTGGCTAAGCAAGTGGTGGAAGGTTTTATTATCGGGCTTCATAAAAGTCCTTTTCACGGGTTCTCAGTAGAATTCGCAGAACATAGGCTTTATAATCCTGGAGAATCGACTAAAAATATGGACTGGAAAGTCTATGCTCGCACGAATAAAATGTTCATCAAGCGATATGAAGAAGAGACCAATCTAAGATGTCAAATCGTCATAGATTCTTCCTCCTCCATGTATTTTCCAGAAAATCCAGATCAAGAGACCCAAAATCTAAATAAGCTTCAGTTTTCTTCTTTAGCAGCGGCGAGCCTTATGAATCTGCTGAAGAAGCAGAGAGATGCATTCGGCCTGAGCGTATTCGACTCTACTCTTCATATTCAGACTCATTGCAAGTCTAGTACATCGCACTACAAGCTTCTGCTATCTCAGCTGGAGAATCTGATCAACAAGCCCGAAAGAAATAAATCGACCTCTGCCTCATCATCACTTCATCAAGTCGCAGATGCCATTCATAAAAGGTCATTGGTTATCATATTCAGCGACATGTTTGAAGCAGATGAGTCTCAGGAAGAGATTTTCTCTGCGCTTCAGCATCTCAAGCATAATAAGCATGAGGTCATCCTTTTTGACGTGGTAGATCAGAAATTAGAAATAGAGTTTGAATTTGAAAATAGGCCGTATGTCTTCGTAGATATGGAATCGGGAGAAGAAGTAAAGCTACAGTCTAACGAAGTCAAAGGCTACTATACAGATAAGCTCAAGCAAATGAAAAAAGACTTAGAGCAGAAATGCTTACAGTATAAGATAGATTATGTGCAAGCTGATATCAATAAAGGATTTGAGCAGGTGCTACAAGCTTATTTGGTCAAACGAAGTAAAATGAAAGTATAATCCACAAAAATTGTGATAAAAGATATGATCCAACTATCAAAGATATCTACTCTTCCACCAGATGATGCTTCAAAAGATGACTACAAGAAGCTAACGAAAAAATATGCTGACAGAATAGGCGAACTCCACCAGATGATGAATGCTGATGGAAAACACAGCCTACTCATAGTATTACAGGGTATGGACTCCAGCGGTAAAGATGGTGCCGTCAGAGATGTCTTCAGAGAATGTCCAGCTACGACGATGAAGGCTCATTCATTCAAGAAGCCGACTGAGGAAGAATTCGCGCATGACTTCCTGTGGAGATGTCATAAGCTGGCTCCCGCCAAAGGTCAGACTCAGATATTCATCCGTTCTCACTATGAAGATATATTAATACAGAGAGTCCACGGCTGGATAGACGAAGAGCGAGTGGACATGCGTATCGATGCGATCAATTCATTTGAACAATTGCTAGAAGCTGATAATAATACGACGATCTTAAAATTCTATCTACACCTCAGCTACGACCAGCAGAAGATAGAGCTCCAGCAAAGAATTGATGAAAGAGACAAGAACTTCAAGCACAATGATGGAGACTGGGAAGAAAGAAAGCACTGGGATGAGTACATGAAATGCTATGAAGATGCTATCAATCGATGTAACCAAGTCCCTTGGCATATCATACCTGTAGATAAGCGATGGTATAGATCCTATCTGATAGCTAAGACAGTCTTAGAAGCGATGGAGAGCTGGAATCTATCATGGCCAGAACTGGAGAGAAATGAAGAAAGTTAGAGTCGATAAGTGGCTGTGGGCAGTCAGAATATTCAAATCTCGGACCATGTCGACTAAAGCGTGTAAATCTGCCAAAGTCAAAATCAGTGACATCAATGTCAAGCCCTCCTACTTACTGCAAGGAGGAGAAACACTTATTGTCAAGAAGAATGGTTTCAACTTAGTATTCCACGTCAAAGAACTCATAGAAAAGCGAGTCTCAGCTACACTGGCAGCACCTTGCTATGAGAATATGACATCCGAAGAAGAGATGAATAAATTTCAAAGCTGGTACATAGGTAAAGCTTCATCTGAGAAAAGAGAGAAAGGTGCAGGACGTCCTACAAAGAAAGAAAGAAGAAATCTTGAAGACTTTAAGGTTGACCTATTTGATTTCGATGATGACTTGTAATGGTCGCTGTAATGGTCGCACATTGCATACCACGTATACCCTATTTTAAGGCCGTACAACACTCAATATTCATCTATATTTCGATAACTTAGAGAAATCTACTGCATTTCTCTAATCTTGTTGTGTCAATTAGAATTACAAGCTTCTACATCTATCTTATTATGAATCAGTTAGATATGATTTGTTGATATGTCAATTCAATGTGAATTACTTAACAAACGTTAAGCAGCTACTTTTGAAATTGAATCACATCTCCTATTCGCAAAATACCAGGTTTTTCTACAGCTGCATTCATTCCAAACATGACATTATTTTCCTTTCTCCGGTAGCTTGATAAAGTCTTCAATGGTTCTTTATATACTTCTCCAGAATCTTGATCCGTGTTAATCAGGATGCACCTTTTGCAGGCCGAGACTAAGCTGATCTCATAATCAGGATGTCTTAGTCCAGCATGTAGATCTTCCTCATGAGCATCACAATCATCGATGATGATATTGGCTCTGAATCTATCATCAGTCACAGATGTATCTATCTTAGTATTCAGCAGATCTATAGATGCCTGACTGAGGACCAGCATAGGATAACCATCCTGAAACCTCAATGGCAATTCGTAATCCTCCTTCACTTTCATTCGCTTAAATGATGCAGCTGCACCGACTAAGTGGACAATAACACCTAAATGAGAAGACAGCCAATCTGACACCTCCTGAGAGACCTTATTTACAATCACATCATGAGCCCAGACCTTAGTTTCTAATGTCTCATCCATCATACTATCTATGTGAAACTGGATCGTATCTAAACTCTGATGTGTCAAGACACAGTAATCTTCTTTTATTGCAGCACTAATTTGAGTCATGGCAGGATAAGAACGCTGAGTCATGAATTCTTGATTCTGATCTACCAGCATCCACCGCCGATCATCCTTTATTCCATACTCATCGAGCTCTATACGTTCTAAAGATTCTCTACCAAGTGACTTGATTGGATATCGATATAAGGCTTTAAGAGTCGGCATAGATCTTTTGTTTATTCTTGATTCGCTAAATTTATGATATATAAGTTAATATCCAATGTTAGAATTGATTATAGATAGTGGAGGAACTAAATCAGACTGGGTCTTATTGAATGGCTCTTCTATAATTGCTCAATTTACCACAGAAGGTATGAATCCAGTGAGAGGTGATATAGATCAGGTCTTATCTACTGTGTCATTTTCAGAATATCCTGACATTGCTGAAGTTCACTTCTATGGTGCAGGCTGCTCTTCAGAATCACTCTGTAAGAAAGTCAGCACAGCATTTTCTAGTAAGCTACCTAATTCTGTCATTCGCATAGAAACTGATCTTTTAGCTGCGGCAAGAGCTTTATGTCAAGATCAGCCAGGGATTATAGGCATCCTAGGTACTGGAAGCAGCATATGTAGATATGATAGAGGACTGATCACTGATAATGTGCCAAGTGGTGGGTATCTCATTGGTGATGAAGGCAGTGGATTCTGTATTGGCCAAGCCATCATACGATTACACCTAAGAGGGAATCTTTCCTCAGAAGAAAGACAATTTGTTCAAGAATTACATACAGGAACGGATCTATTAACACATTTATACAGTCATGGACAGCCAAATGCACTTATCGCAAGCTTTTCAAAAAGCTTGAGTCGATTCTCCAGTCTCAGAAGACAAGAAATATTGAAGCCACTGTTCTGTAAAATGATCGAAAAGCGGTTGATTCCATTAAATGTCCAATCAAGTGATAAAATATATTTCGTTGGTTCCATCGCATTTCACTACCAAAAAGAGCTACAAGACGCTTTGAATTCGTTTAATTTGCAAGTTGAAAAGATAGCAAGCAGTCCGATAGAAGGGCTGATCCAATATCATATTGAACATAAACTATAATAAAGCGAATGAAGAATATCGCAGTATTTACTTCCGGTGGTGATGCACCAGGTATGAACGCAGCCGTCAGAGCTGTCGTCAGAACAGGGATATATCATAAGAAGAACGTATTTGGAATCTATTATGGCTATGAAGGGATGATCGATGGGAAAGTAGAGAAGTTGAACAAAAAGGATGTTGCCAATATCATACATAGAGGAGGCACTATACTTAAAACATCAAGAAGCGATAGATTCAGGACTCCCGAGGGAAGAGCTAAGGCGTATAAGGTTCTTCAAAAGCACAAAATTGAAGGCATCGTCGCTATAGGAGGAGACGGGACATTTACTGGAGCCAGCGTATTTTCAGAAGAATATAACATACCCTTCATCGGCATTCCAGGTACGATAGATAACGATATCTATGGCACTGACTATACCATTGGTTTTGATACAGCTATTAATACAGCAATAGAAGCCATTGATAAGATCAGAGATACTGCAGATTCTCATAATCGGCTATTCTTTATTGAGGTGATGGGTAGACATGCTGGAGACATAGCTTTACATACATCTATAGGCAGTGGAGCGAGCTTTACATTTCTACCAGAGACAGACACGACCGTAGAGGACCTCATTAAATATTTAGAAAATGCTAAAAAGAGACAGAAACTATTCAATCTGGTCATCGTCGCTGAAGGTAACAAAAGTGGAAATGCAATGAAAATTCGAAAAAAGCTTAAAAAGATCAATGAAAAATATGACTCCAGGGTGATGATCATCGGTCATATCCAGAGAGGTGGATCTCCATCAACGCATGATCGAGTCTTGGCGAGTCGTTTTGGATTTGCTGCTGTCAATGCACTCATAGAGGGTAAATCCAATATCGCTGTAGGTCTTATCAATGGACAAATCGTAGATACGTCATTTAATGATGCAGTTACTAAGACTAAAGGAATAGATCTTGAAATGATTAATATGGCTGAAATAATTTCTTTATAAAAACTAAAATCACCATTATGACATTTAAGCGCACAGCGACTCGTAAATCACATGAATCCAAAATCTTTGAATTAGAGTTTAGAGATTATCAAGATAGAGATGGTACGATCCATAAAGATTTGGCTGTGCTCAACTCTAATGATGCAGCCAATGTCATAGCCATTACCCCCAATAACAAAATAGTGCTTGTCAAGCAGTTCCGATTTGGCATAGAAGATACGACGATAGAAATCCCTGGAGGCTTAGTAGAACCAGGAGAAGATTCTCTGGAAGCCGTCAAGCGAGAGCTGACAGAAGAGACAGGTTATTCGGCAGATGGTTTTGAATCTCTTGGCAAGGTCTATTCTAATCCTGTTTTCCAAAACAACTTGATACATCATTACATTGCTTATCATGCAGTACAGACAGATGGACAATCTCTTGACCCTGCTGAAGATATTGATATCATGACGATGGACATATCTGATGTACTTAAGCGATTACAGTCAGGTTATTTCATGCACCCACACACGGTTACAGCCTTTAATCTGGCTCTGCCTTTACTGAAAGGGATGTGTTAATCTTTGCGCTTCTTAATTTTGAAGTTCTTACAGGTATTTAGTATCAAAACTTAACTCGTGTAAACTACGGACAGCGGCCTACCATATCTTCAACTGAATCATTTCCCGTCCCACATTAAGTAAGCCTTTAAAAAACCGTATAAATCTCCATTGAGTACGGCATCAGTATTATTATTCTGAAAGTTAGTCCTGTGATCTTTGACTCTTCTATCATCGAGCACATAGGATCTGATCTGAGATCCCCACTCATTTTTCATTTTACCAGACTCTATTTCGGTTCTTTCAGCCATCTGGCGTTCTATTTCTTTCTGATACAGTCGTGACTTCAGCATGGTGATGGCCTTCTCCTTATTAAGATGTTGCGACCTTTCTTGCTGACATTCTACAACGATTCCTGAGGGCAAGTGCCTGACCCTGACGGCAGATTCAGTCTTATTGACATGCTGGCCTCCTGCTCCACTCGCCCTGAATGTATCCCAGTCAAGATCCGCAGGATTGACCTCTATCTCAATACTATCGTCTACAAGCGGATGTACGAAGACAGATGCAAACGACGTCATACGCTTTCCCTGAGAGTTAAAGGGACTGATGCGAACTAATCTGTGGACCCCGTTCTCCCCTTTCAGCATACCGTATGCATAATCACCTTTGACCTCTATTTCGACACTTCTGACGCCAGCGACATCGCCACTGACACGATTCAGTTCTGAGACTTTGTAGTCTGATTTTTCACCGTGCATCACATACATGCGATAGAGCATTTCTGCCCAGTCACACGCTTCTGTTCCACCAGCACCAGCATTTATTTCTATGATACATGATAGCTCATCTTCCTTACGATTGAGCGTAGATTTAAATTCTGCTTCGTCCAGGATTTCTGAAACTTGAGTGTATTTAGCTGCTATCTCCTCTTCGGTGACTTCGTTCTCTTTGTAAAATTCGAATAGTACCTCCAGGTCATCGACTGACGACTTGACTTTATCGTATTGATTGACCCAGCCTTTATTTATCTTAAGTGTCTTAATAACAAGCTCAGCCGACTTGGGATTATTCCAAAAATTTGGATCCAGTGTCAGCTGCTCTTTATCTTCTATAACTAATAATCGCTCGTCGACGTCAAAGATACCTCCTCAGGTCTGATAGTCTCGACTGGAGCACTACTAACTGCTCGTATGTCATATATCCTTTTTTTATAACGTAAATAAAAATTCAATTTATAATTAAGAGTGAATAATGATCAATTTGTCATGATCAGTTTTCATTTGCAATGATTACCAACATTTCTCTGTCCTTAGCTCAAGAAGATTCTAAATCGAGTCACTTTAAGCCAGCAGAAAGGTTCAAAGTGGCGCTTGTAAATAACTAATTCGCCCACTGCTTAAGGGCAGATTCTGAATTAAATATAGGATCACGGCCTCTTTGCTTTCATCTCTCTTCTCACTCATCTCTCATATCTAAACATGTCATCTCTTCTCTTGTACTACTGTACTTGTACTACTGTACAAATACTACTGGACTTGCTCTACTTCCACATAGAAGACGAGATCAGCATTAGGACCAATGTTTGGTGGAGAGCCCATCTCTCCATAAGCTAATTCTGCTGGTATAAAGAGAGTGGCCTTAGATCCTTGTCTTAACGCTGGAAAACCCAAATCCCATCCTTTGATCACTGCACCATTACCCACAGTAAATGGAAATCCTCTACCACGCTTGAATGAATTATCGAATTCTTCACCATCGAGCTTAGCGCCATAGTACTGAGCTAAGATAACTTTTCCAGGCTCCACTTGCGGTCCTGTACCTTCTTCATGAAGCACATACTTCAAGTCTCCTTCGATGACTTTTAGATCATTGCCTAGCTGATTAGTATTATACTTATCTATGGTAGACTTAATCATTTCAGCTACTTCTCCTTCTCTTGCCTGTAGTATGACTGCTGCTTCTTGAGCTATTTTTTGTTCCGCTGCTACTTTTTCTTGATAAGCTTCTTCATCCAGTATTTCTACGACTGCGACTCGATATTCGAAGAATGGATATCCTGCGAATTGTGGTGGTAGCTGTGGGATAGAATCTATTGGTAAAAACATACCTGCACTATCTCCTACAGAACACAAGGCTAATACATCCATGATAGGATTAGCAGGTCCAGGAGGAGCTGCATCTGTTTCAATAGGAACCTGTACAACTGGAATCTGCCCCTGGTTACGATAAGTCTGTAGGACACTGTCTTGATCGTTAAGTATATCCAGGTTGAAATATACGTATTGTCCTGGCTGAGCGACTTCCCCGGCCTTATCATTGTAGATCTTGTACTCATATCCGCTGGAAGTCATTTTCTTACCAGCCGTATCGCCACAAGACCAGATTAAGCACGAGCCTAAAAAGAGTAGTATGTTATGTATTTTCATTTTTTAAATATTAGCAATTATAATATTGGGTTAAAGCATTTACGTCAGAGACGTCAAATATCTATGTTAATTTAATGGTGGTATATAATCAGGAATAACCGATTTAATTTTATCTAAGACTTTGTTAAGGCTGCCGTACGCATGACCTCCAGAAGCATTCTTATGACCACCACCTTTAAAGTGATCTCTGGCCAGTGCTTGAACTGATATATCTCCTTTAGACCTGAAAGACATTTTTATAATCTTAGGCTGCTGCCTGACGAATATAGCGACATCAATGTGCTTCACCATAAGCAGGTAATTGACTATTCCCTCGCTGTCGCCTCTCTGTATATCAAAGACTTCATAGTCATGCTTATTCAAGAATATAATGCCTGTCTTATGTTTTGGGATCAGCTCCATTCTATTATTAAGGCAGTGCCCTAATAGTCTGAGCTGCTTCTCAGTCATACTATTAAATATCTTATCCTGCAGGTAGTAATCATCGACACCTTTTGCTTTCAGCTGGCCTGCGATCTGATATGTATTTTGATTTGTATTATGCTTGAATGATCCAGTATCTGTCAGTATACCTGTCATAAGTGCTTCGCCTATTTCGCGATCCACCATATCGTCTTTACCTATATCCTTCATAAAGATATAGACCATCTCGCAGGTCGAACTTGCCGCTGGTGTAGATATACCATGATCATAGAATGGCTCTGGATCCATATGATGATCTATCATGACGATCTTAGCATTTGATTCCTTAATCGACATCCCTACCTTATCTATTCTTTCTAATGAATTAAAATCAAGGCAGAATGTGAGCTTAGCATTCTTAATATACTCATCTGATTTAGCTGGCTCTAAGTCATAGATCAGAATATCATCTATCCCTTTCAGAAATCCATATACATCTGGGTATTCGCTGGGAAGTATGACTTGTACTGTATGGTTCATCTTTCTCAGGAAGGCTGCTAAGGCAAGCGTAGAGCCTATGGCATCGCCATCTGGATTGCGATGTGAGGTGATCACTATGTCTTGTGGAAATCCTATGAGATCCTTTATTTGTGGTGTATCATTCATTAGAGAGTGCGAAAATCACAAAATATAATCAACGTTCCTAAAAATCGATCATTGTTTTCAAGTATTAATATCCTCAAAAGCCTACTTTTGCGCCAAAATTCATAACAAATGGCGACTAACAGAACGTTCACAATGATAAAACCAGATGCGGTAAAGGCTGGTCATACTGGAGCTATACTAGCTCAAATCAATAAAGCAGGTTTCAGAATCGTAGCGATGAAGAAGACTCAGCTGTCCAAACATACGGCAGGTCAATTCTATGCAGTACATAAAGAAAGACCGTTCTACGGCGAATTAGTCGACTTTATGTCTTCTGGTCCTATCGTGGCGGCTGTACTTGAAAAAGATAATGCTGTAGAAGATTTCAGAACCCTTATCGGTGCGACTAATCCTGCAGAAGCAGCTGAAGGGACCATCAGAGCTCTCTTTGCGACCAGCATCGGTGAAAATGCAATACATGGCGCTGATAGTGATGAGAATGCAGCTATCGAAGGCTCATTCCACTTCTCAGCACCAGAAATGTTTTAGAAATTAACCAAAGTGACGCCTTCACCTCCTTGTTCATCTGGAGGTGAGGTGATCTCTTTGATGTCTTTATACTCTCGGAGCTTCTCGCGGACAGCTCTGCGCAGGACTCCATTACCAGTACCGTGTATGATTTTAATCATGCTCGCATTAGAGATTAGCGCATTGTCTAAAAACTCTTCCAGTAGCAATAGTGATTCTGCACGCCGATAACCCCTGATGTCTATATTATTTTCTATAGAAGATGTCTCCGTCTTCAGATAGGTATTTACTCGTTTTTTAGCATTTCGCTCTATCGGCTTAATGATTTTGACGCAGTCTGATATAGCAGCATTAATCTGCATATTCCCAGTCTGGATGATCAGCTGGTTCTTATTGATCTTCATCACCTGTCCATGCAGATTACCGTTTCTCGTTTTGACGAAGTCTCCTACGACAGGAATGTCTCCATCTGGTGTCACGACGAATATTTCTTCTTTCAGCTCTTCAACGGTCTGCTGTACATCCTTCTGCTTAGTCTTGGCTTCAGCAAGCGCTTTCTTGGCTCCTTCTACATTTTGAGACTCCCTTAGATCTTTGACCAGTTTTTCGAGTTCTTTTTTATCCCGAGCGATATCATTCACTTCGAATTCTTTCCTAACCTTCTTAAATTTCTTGCGCTGTATGTCGAGCTCTTTCTGAAGAGAGCTGTAATTAGAAGTCAGCCGGTCGAGCATTTTTTCTTTTTGCGCTAATTCTGATTGTTTATCATCCAGCTGTTTCTTTTGCTTAGTCAAATCAGAGATTAGCGAATCCATGGCTTTGAGGCTGACACCCGCATTCTTTTTAGCAAAATGAAGGACCCTCTTAGGCAGCCCTACTTTCTCGGCTATTTCAAATGCAAATGATCCACCTGGCTTTCCGACCATGAGCTGATAGCTGGGTTGTAGCTTCTCTTGATCAAAGTGCATCGCACCATTCACGATACCTTTCGTCTCATGGGCAAATACTTTAAGATTAGAATAATGCGTGGTGATCACAGCATAGACCTTCTTTCGATGTAGTGTAAATAAGATAGACTCCGCGATCGCTCCTCCCAGCTTAGGATCGGTACCTGAACCAAATTCATCAATGAGAATAAGGCTTCTATTCGTTGCTTTATCTAAGAATTCCTTCATATTCTTAAGCCGCCCACTGTAGGTACTTAAGTCATCTTCTACTGACTGCTGATCTCCTATGTCACAACATAAATCATGGAAAATTCCAAATTCAGAATCAGCATCTACTGGCACCAAACAGCCAAACTGAATCATAAGCTGCAATAAACCTACAGCCTTAAGTGTGATAGACTTACCTCCTGCATTGGGCCCTGAGATCATAAATATCCGATCATGGTCTTTCAGCTCTAATGTGAATGGGATCGTGTCTGTGCCAGCTTGATTGTTCTTGAGCTTCAGCAAAGGATGATATCCATTCTTGATTTTAAAGCATGGCCGATCTACGATCTTAGGGCGATGACCGTCGAGCTGCTGTGCCAGCCTTGCCTTAGTCTGTATGACATCCAATGTCACGAGCATAGACTGATAAGAGTGAATGTAGCTCACATATCCTCTGAGTTTAGAACAGAGCTCTTTGAGTATCTTATAGATTTCCTTACGCTTCTCTAATTCTAATTCCAGGATATCGTTATTGATCATCACGACTGACTCTGGCTCTATGAAGCTGGTCTTACCCGTAGCAGACTCATCATGCATGATCCCTTTGATCTGTCGCTTATACTCGGCTGGAATGGATAAGACTCGTCGCCCATTACGATAGCTCTCTTCGGACTCCGAGAGAAAGCCTTTCTGTTTATATTGATTTAATATTCTGTTGAATTCCTTCTGGACTTGGCTCTCTTTAGACCTGATGCCTCTGATGATTCTGGCTAATTCTGGGCTGGCATTTGATTTAATCTCTCCTGTATCATCGATGACATTCGGAATGATTTTTTCAATATTAGATGGCAGATCAATACTGTCATACAGCATCTTGAGATGAGGCGCACTCTCTTCATCCATCTTCTTAAAGTGCAGTTCTATGGCTTTAGCAATCTGGATGATATGATTAATCGCAACTAATTCTTCAACCTCAAGGACATAGCCTTCTGTCTTCAGATAATCTAACTTCTGAGTGACATCGCTGTAACTTGACAGAGGCAGCGACTCCGAGATGACTTTCAGGTATCGATACTCATCTACCAGCCTGAGCTGCTCTCGGATGACGACAGGTTCCATTAAAAATGAGCTATCAGCTATATGATCAGCTGCCATTTCACTGAGGCATCCTTGCTTCAGTAAGTCTATGATTTTATCAAATTCTATTGATATACCTGCATCTGCTGGAATGAATTCCATTTCTTCACTTTAGATTCGCAAAAATAACAAACAATTAGTCTTAATATTGTGGATTAGAAATGATAACAACAGATGGCTGGAAATAGTTACGGAACCCTCTTCAGAATATCAACTTTCGGAGAGTCACATGGAAAAGGAATAGGTGTCGTCATAGATGGTTGTCCTCCTGGAATCAAAATCGATGAAGCATTCCTTCAGAAAGAACTGGAACGGAGGAAACCTGGTCAATCTGCCATCACGACTCAGCGAAAAGAACCTGATGCTTTAGAAATATTTTCAGGCGTCTTCGAAGGAAAGTCTACCGGCACTCCCATCAGCATCTACATCAAAAATACAGATCAGCGATCTAAAGACTATTCTCATATCGCAGATAAGTACAGACCTTCTCATGCCGACTACACCTACGACGCTAAGTATGGTGTCAGAGACTACAGAGGTGGTGGTCGGTCTTCAGCTCGGGAGACTGCCGCAAGAGTCGCTGCTGGTGCGATAGCCAAAACAATCTTAACTGAGCACGACATCCATGTCAAAGCGTATGTCAGCCAAGTCGGCCATATCAAATTAGACAAAACTTACCAAGAGTTAGATCTGTCAGAATCTGAGCGCAATATTGTAAGATGCGCAGATCCTGAAGTCGCAGAGTCAATGATCAACTACATCAAGGAAATCAAAAAAGATGGTGACACGGTAGGTGGTCAAATCACCTGTGTCATCACAGGATGCCCCGCAGGCATTGGCGAACCAGTCTTTGATAAGCTTCACGCTGAACTCGGCAAAGCCATGCTCAGCATCAATGCTGTCAAAGGCTTCGAATATGGATCTGGATTTAGCTCACTATCCATGAGAGGCAGCGAGCATAATGATCACTTTCAGAAAGATGAATCTGGTGTTATA
>Ga0209187_1000998_pt1 | contig 37631 bp, 39 predicted proteins | sample BantaG_FD_187430 | JGI IMG/M metagenome (GOLD analysis project Ga0209187, IMG submission 187430) | Marine algal microbial communities from Bantry Bay, Ireland - BantryBay_4 metaG (SPAdes) (version 2) | ecosystem: Host-associated > Algae > Red algae > Unclassified | place: Bantry Bay, Ireland...
AGAGCTGGTCGCGGCTTACGCCTTGTATATAATCCATGTGTTTAGTATTAAACACCAAGTTACATAAATGCAGTTTTGAGTTTAAGAGTACTTATAAACAGAGTGTGAGTTTTTGCGCAGTCTGACGCTTTAGCTAAAGATACGAAATCTACGTGTTTTCAATATCCATTTTCATAATTTCGCAATGCACGATGACAAAGTCCGAACTCATACAACAAATCAAAGAAAAGAACTCATACTTATGTGTTGGACTAGACAGTGCTATTGAAAAAATTCCAGCACACCTCAATGGAGATGTGGTCGCCTTCAATAAAGCTATCATAGAAGCCACCGCACCCTATTGCGTTTCCTATAAGGTCAATACCGCTTTCTACGAATCCCGTGGCTTGCAAGGATGGAAAGACCTCGAAGCTACCCTAGACCTAATTCCTAAAACGCACCTGAGTATAGCCGATGCTAAGCGCGGCGATATCGGTAACACATCCGATCAATATGCAAAAGCCTTTTTTGAAACCCTAGCCTTCGACGCACTAACAGTTGCTCCATATATGGGCAAGGATTCATTGGCTTCTTTTCTAGAGTATAAAAACAAATGGACCATAGTCCTTGGATTGACTTCTAATAAAGGAGCGGAAGACTTTGAAATGCTAGACACTCCTTCAGGGAAAGTGTATGAAGAAGTCATCAAAAAAGTAAGTTCATGGGCAGGCGAAGAGCAACTCATGTTCGTTACAGGTGCAACACAGGCAAGACAATTGGGTGATATTCGGAAAATGATTCCCAATCACTTCTTGCTCATCCCAGGTGTAGGCGCACAAGGAGGCAGTTTAGAGGAAATCTCAAAACAATGCATGACCGAAGACATAGGAATGCTTGTAAATTCTTCTAGATCCATTATTTTTGCAAGTAGTCAAGAAGATTTTGCACAAAGAGCCGCCGATGCAGCTCAAGCCTTACAAAAAGAAATGACCGTTATGATGCAACAAACAATGAAATGATCTCAGAAAACATATTACAATTTATTTGGCAACACGCATTGCTAGAAACAAATCGTCCGTTACAAACGGTAGACGGGCAAGAAATTAATGTCTTAAAAAAAGGAATCCTCAACCATGATGCAGGACCAGACTTCCTGCATGCCCAACTCAAAATAGGGTCGACCATTTGGGCGGGAAATATTGAGGTTCATGTCAGATCGAGCGACTGGATAAAACACAAACATGCTCAAGACAAAAATTACGAAAAACTTATTCTTCATATTGTCTATGAAGATGACGTCGAGCTAGGGCTTAATTTTCCTACCCTCATCTTAAAAGACAGCATCCCAAAATCCTTCTTGAATAAATATGAAAATCTCATTCAGCTCAAGAAGGATATTCCATGTCATGCACACATCAATGGGCTAGAACCAATTTATTTAAAAGACCAAATGACGCGAGCACTCATTGGCAGATTAGAAAAGAAAGGGCAACGAATCAAAGAGCTGCTTGAACAATATAAAAATGATTGGGAGCAAGTCTTTTATATCATACTCGCGAGATCATTTGGCTTGAGGGTTAATGCCGAAGCATTTGAACAGCTCGCCCATAAAACATCTTTCAAACTTTTTCATAAACATCATAAGTTGCGTGAATGCGAGGCCATTCTTTTTGGACAGTCCGGCATGCTAGACATTAGTACGGAACATGCATACCAAAGACATTTGAAAAAGGAATATGAGCATTTAAAAAACCTACACTCTCTAAAATCTATAGATCCTCATCTATGGAAATTTCTTCGCTTACGACCTGCTAATTTCCCAAGCATACGACTGGCGCAATTTGCGCAACTCCTTCATTCTAGCAGACATCTTTTTTCTAGAATTATTGAAGCCAACTCATTGGAGAATTTCTACTCAATTTTCGAACTTGGGGTTTCTGAATTCTGGCAAACGCATTTCAGTTTTCAATCCGATGAAAGCAAACACAGTCTAAAAAAAATGGGCGCATCTTTCAAGGACATCCTATTAATAAATGCGGTTGTCCCGACACTCTTCGACTATGGAATTAATGAAGGCCTACCTAGATATAAAGAAAAAGCGCTTGCATTATTAGAAGAGATTAAAGCCGAAAAAAATGCCGTGAGCAGACAATTAAAAAACTATGGATTTCAATTGAAGAGTGCGGCAGATAGCCAAGCATTGCTGGAATTAAAATCGGCTTATTGCGACCAACAGAGATGCTTGAACTGCGGCATCGGATACCAAATTCTCAAAACCTAAGGCCAAATAATTTCTATGTTTTGTTTCATGTCTGCATGCAAACTTTTATGCACTGGACAGTGTAAAGCTGCATTTGAGAGAATTTCCTTCTCTTGATCGCTATAATTTTCAGATTTCGGCATTGTCATGACAATGTTTATTTCAGAAATTCTTCGCGGATTTGAAGCCATCACTTTCTCCACTTCAGTGGTGGTGCCATCGATATTTAGCCCGCGTTTTGTGGCCGCTATCCCCATAATAGTGAGCATGCAAGACGCCAAAGCCGTTGCTACTAGGTCAGTAGGACTGAATCTCTCGCCCTTGCCCTCATTGTCAGTAGGCGCATCCGTCTCTATTTGAGTCTGCGATTTGACGTGAAGTGCGGTAGTTCTTAGCTTATCATTATAAATAACTGTAGATGTCATTGGATATTTTTCGTTAAATTTACATACTCAGAAAGAGTGCGCATTAAAAGCTTCCATATTATTTCATTTGTCTTATTGTTAGTGAGTTCAAACCTCTATGCTCAACAGAGTGTTGGCAATTCTCTTGACCCTCAACTCAAGAAGAAAAAACGCATTCCAAGAATTACAGAAGAGCTTAGTTTAGGTGGGCGACTAAATTCAGATGGCTGGGGAGTTTTTGCAGAACGAGGCGTCATAAAATCAAATGGGAAAACTTCATTTGTCTACTTTGGCATTTCTGAAAAAAAACACCCAAAGGAAAGTAAAGTTCTTAATGAGACCTTCACAGCAATTTTCCCAAATGAACCTATTCCACTGCCCTATAAATATGGGAAGATCAATAATTTCTATCAAGTCAAAATGGGCTATGGTCAGAAAAAACAGATTACGGGCAAACTAGATAAAAAATCAGTACTCATACATTGGGTTTATTCAGGTGCGCTGTCTTTAGGATTTTTAAAGCCCTATCATCTCGATGTATTAGTCCCTGAAGGAAATAATACCTTTACACGCGAATTAATCGACTATAATGACGAGAGTCTACGAAATATTTTTCTTGATGAGGTGCTTATCCTAGGTGGTGGCACATTCATAGATGGTTTGGATGCCTTGAAAGTTCGACCAGGAATTTCTGCGCGTACAGGGTTCTACTTTGATTATGCTGCAAGCAGAAAATCACTCACTGGAATAGAGATTGGAACAAGTCTAGAAGTATATCCTGGTAATATCCCAATCATGGCCGTGGTACCTCAAAAGTTTTACTTCTTAAATCTCTATGCAGACGTGCGCTTTGGCAAACGATGGGCTAAGAGCTCCAAGCGTCGCAGATAATTAATCAATACTGTAGCTTACGCTACCATCCTTCTCATCCTTCAATTGAATTCCAGCCTTTAACAGCTGATCTCTAATCTTATCAGAAGTTTCAAAATCCTTTTTTGTTCGTGCATCCTTACGCAGTGAAATGAGCACCTGCATGACTTCGTCCATATGGGAAGAGCTAGAGTCTTCGCTGATGGACTTCAGGCCTAAAACCTTGATGGCATAAACTTCAAAGAGCTCAATAATTTTTTTCAAGTCTTGCTCTCGCAATTCGCTAGAAGATAGTTGGCTTCCTTTGATACCATTCACTATAGGCACTACTTCAAAAAGATTAGCGAGCACTTTAGCAGTATTGAAATCATCATTTATATCATTCGCACAGTTCTCAGCTAAGACGTGAACTTTTTTAGATGTTTCTGTTTCTGCACTTCCGTCTACTTTCAAGGAGAGTGCATTTGAATATGCATCAAATAATTTCTTCAAGCCTTTTTCAGAAGCTTGAAGGGCTGTATTAGAAAAATCTAATGTTGAGCGATAATGTGTTTGAAGGATGCTGAATCTAACAACCATAGGATGATAGGCTTGTTCAAGAATGGGATGATTTCCAGAAAATAATTCCGTGAGCTTAATCACATTATTATAGCTCTTCCCCATCTTCTTTCCTTCGATAGTGATCATATTGTTGTGCATCCAATAGCGCACGGGATTATGCTCATTTACAATAGTACTTTGAGCAATTTCGCTTTCATGATGCGGGAAAAGCAAATCCATTCCACCCCCATGAATATCAAACTCCTTGCCTAGGTATTTGCAACTCATCGCACTACATTCTATATGCCATCCCGGGAAACCTTCACCCCAAGGCGAGTTCCAACGTTGTATGTGTTCTGCCGGCGCCTTCTTCCACAAGGCAAAGTCAACGGACTCTTTCTTCTCATCTTGCCCTGAAAGATCTCGAGTGTTTTCTAAAAGGTCTTCCAATACACGACCACTTAATTTGCCATAATCATAGTTGGTATTATACTTCTTTACATCAAAGTAAACAGAGCCATTGGATTCATATGCATATCCTTTCTCAATAATTTTTTGAATCATATCAATTTGCTCCACAATATGACCGGTTGCGGTTGGTTCAATACTAGGTTCCAAAATATTAAATTCCTTCATTGCCCATTTATACAAATTTGTATACTTCTGCACGAGTTCCATGGGCTCGAGTTTCTCAAGTTGTGAAGTCTCCAGAATTTTATCTCTTGCTTCTCTTCCTTCCTCTTCAAAGTGTCCTGCATCGGTGATGTTTCTCACATAGCGAACCTTATACCCAAGATGCATGAGGTATCTAAACACCACATCGAATGTGATGTAAGGACGAGCATGCCCTAAATGACTTTCACCACTGACCGTTGGTCCACATACATAGAGCCCTACATTGGGGGCGCTTATGGCCTCAAACTTTTCCTTTTGTCTTGTATAAGAATTATAAATATGGAGCTCAGACATATCTCACAAAGATAGACTGAAATGAGAGTGCGTCAGATAGAATAGTTTCAAAATTATTTGCTAGAAACTAAAGCCGATTGAAAAACTTACTACAAATGGTATAAGCCTATACTTCTCTAAGCCACAGAAAAAGTGGTTGTCGCATGGAGGAAAGCCATCATGCATGAAAAAACTAGGAGTAATCCCACCGCGAACGACCATGCTCTGTCCTGGTTCCTGATATCGATAACCAAGTCGAGTTTGTAATTGCACTTCACTATACTCCGTTGTCGAAACTGCTCCAAAAGGATGTTCTTGGACATATTTCATTTGATTATAGCCTACACCAGAACCAATTTCAACGTGATGTTTTCCTTGAAGGAAAATGGCATTCAATCCTAAATTAGTCGCGAAATTACCTTTTCGAGTATAAGTTAAACCAAGGTTTGAAGAGAAGTAAAGCCCTTTTTTTTGGCAGAAAATTTTGTCATAATTCAATGCGAAACCCTTTTGAGAATGACCCAAAAGCTCTAGATAAATACTATTTGTTCTAGTAAAATTCTTTAATTGATTTTGTGCGTGCATTTGCATGCTAAGCATTAATAAAAATGCACAGAGATAAATTGTTTTCATATAACGTTTTGATTTTAGATTTATTCCGGACCGAAATCGTATCGTCCGTCGGTAATTACTTTTTCATTCTGATTGTCATTTATGAAATGGATTTGAAAATTTCCAGAGATGCTGTTTGATGCTGCATTTCGTTGAACATTCAAAAAATTCTCCTTTTCAGTATTCAGTCTATATCCAGCAAGATCATTGTGGTGAAAACGAAATTCTTGAGTGGGCCAAAGTTCATTTAGGTTATGGTAGCCTTCAACACTTTTAAGATAGAAGTATAAATTAAAATCACTCAAACCATAATCATCTATATCGATGTGAAATAAGGAATCAATGTTACTCCGACTGATATTATAGTCTATACCTGTTGCATCAAAGAGCGTAATCCCTAGTCCTCGCCATGGCTTCAAACCATACATTATGTAGGCCTCATCATCCAGATAATATGCAAAGTAATTTTTACCCTCAGATGATATATGGGGTAATGTTGAACCAACTTTGGTTTTCTTGCAGGAAATAAAAAATAATGTACACAGAATCAGAACTGTGGTTTTGCTAATAACGTTCATAATTCAAAGATGAAAAGTTTTTCTTAATCTTCGATTGATATAAATCAAAAAATGAAAGTCCCGCTTAAGAATAAGCGAGACTTTATAATGCATTATTTATGAAAAGACAAAATGCATTCTTTTTTATTTATTATGAAAAGTATGGTTTTAACCAATCTTGTACTCCTATAGACGTTGACTGGAGATAAAAGGTTAGGGAAATATCAACCTATTTTAAAATAAACCTCACCTTTTGCAAAAGGTGAGGTTTATTTAATCTAAATATAATATTAGTTTGATCGTGTCACCCTAAAACTACAGCTTATTGGTCTGCTAGGGTAAGTCCATCCAGTCACGGTTGTATTGAAGCTACCTTCAACTTTCCCGCCAACAGCTTGATAATTGGTCAAGTTTACGATTGCAGGAGAGATAGTAGATGTAGAATCCAAATGATCTTCAAATCTCATTAAATTATGTGTACCTGCTACAGTTTGCGGACCATCAAAATCAAAGCTAGCGAAAATTGAATTGGTAGGGGAAAGCGCTTCAGATCCTCCAATATAAGTGTTCAATTGGTAGGATTGATAGAGGTTTCCTACAGGTGCAGTGATGGAAAAATTAGTTGTTGCAGCGCCTATTGTAGAGCTCCAATTAATGAAATCATTTTGTGTTCCACAAGCTTGCACTAAGCCAACATTGTTTACAATAGAAGGTGTAATCGTTGCAGTCGAAGATCCATTAACTGCATTCACTACATCATATGCCGTGATTGTTGCAGTTGGTGTACCTGACAGACAATTCTGACTGAAACTAAACACTCCACTTGCATTTGTTGTGGTGGTATAAATCTGCCAACCACCCAAAGACATTTTCACTGGAGCATTTGCCAAGAGGTTATTACCACAATCTTCAACAGTACCGGTTATTGTTGTGGTAGAAGTCGAAGCTGTTGTTGTAATCGTGCCTAAGTTAATATTGGCAGTTGTCGTCGAGAATGTCGTTGAATACGATGGTGTAGAAGTTGTTGTATTGCAACCTGATGGATAAAACTCAAGATCAAAAGTTTTATTCATTGGAATTTGCCCAAGAGTTGTTCCTGTTGAGTTAGTCCAACCTGTTCCAACACTATTCCATGTCTGTCCTTGAATTTTTAATTTACATTGTCCGCCTACTATTGGATTATTGTTTGCATCCACAAAAGTCGCTTGGAAAGAAACTAAGGTCCAAGGGGCATCGCAGTTCCAATAAGAGAAGTGAGTAACTGCACCTACATACTCTGCACCAACTTTTTGCGCTGTTCCATCTTCAACCCAAAGGCCAGTATTCTCTTCGAGAGACCAAAGTGGAATTGTCTCTGGAGCCGTCGAAGTTAAAGCTGCATGAATAGGAAAATGCACTGCGGCATTACTTCCATCTTTTAGCTGTAATTCATTTCCTGCTCCATCACGCAACTCAATGGCCTGCATACCGAATGTCGTTAAACCTCGTTCAGCACCTTCAGCATTTACGGCACGCAAATCTCCTGGCAGCATTAAGCTTAAATCATCCGAGGTCGGATCAATCCATTTTGCATAGACAGAAACTGTTCCATTGTAAGGAGCATTTGTTGCCTCATCTACAATAGAATTTGGAACAAAATCAATAGATCCACCATTTGCGATTGTAATACTTCCACCTGCTGCTGCACTAAAGGTTTGTGCTGCAGGTAGCGCCAATGCCATGATTCTGGTTTGATTATCTTGATTAGGTATTACACGTATGGTTCTAAAAGCGTCAAAATATCCATTCATCTCAACTTTAATTAATGTCGCTTGGCGGTACGTATTGATGTCTGTAAAGTAGAAGAAACCATCATCGTCTGCGATGAAGCTATGATTTCCAATACTGACAGTTGCTCCAATTAATGGAGAACCATCTTCTTTTATGACTTGCCCCATAAAGGAGGCGGTCACCGTTTCAGAATTATCGAAATAATCCGTGTTCCCTATCGGGCCACCTGGATTTTTATTGCAAGAATTCAATGCGAGTACTCCAACTACAAGCATAATCCCCATTACACTTAATTTGATTGCATTTTTCATAGTTTAATTTATTTTATAAAAGGATAGACGTTGGCCTCATTAAAGTTGTTAGTGAGATTAACAAAAAAAGTCTTTCAATGAAGAAAACCCTATGAATAAAAATTTTGGAAGCTTATTGCTTGCGTTTCACGCGAAAGGAGCACTCCACTGATCGCGAGGGTATATAGCCCCCAATTAATGTCGCTGTGAAATTTCCTTCAACCCAACCGCCTATGGCTTGATAAGAAGTGATATTCACTGCGGGGCTTCCAGAAATTGACGTTTGTTCACTCCTATCTAAATGATCAAAAAAGCTTTTGAGTGAATGTGGTCCTGTAGAATTCTGAGGTCCATCAAATTCGACGAAAATGAATGCCCTACCTTCTAAGGCTTCGTATGCAATCGTAGTTATATTCGAGTTATAAAACAAGGCTATCGAGTTCCCAATTTGAGCAGCTGATGAATTTGTCGTTGAAGAACCATCAGTGGACGACCAATTTATAAAGCCAGAAGGGCTGCCACAAGCCATCACATTTCCAATATTGTTGACAAGCTGAGGTGACACTAAATGGCTTGATGAACCATGCACATAGTTTTTTGGATCATAGGCCTCTATTGAGACATTTTGATTAGAACTTACACAAGACAAACTAGTACTAAAATCGCCACTCGAATTTGTCATCAGAGTTTGCTGGTAGCGGTTATCCATGCCTATGCTAACAATAGCACTAGGCAGTGGATTATTCTGACAATCAACTACTCTCCCTTTAATGGTGGTGGGGCTTGATATAACGACAGTTATAGTGCCTAAATCAACTGCTGTATTTCCAGAGGAAAACCTTTGTGTATGCAATGGAGTAGTTGTTATTGCACATCCTGGGCCATAAAAGGCCAGATCAAAGTTGGTATTCTTTGGGATTGGCCCGGCAGTCATTCCAGAAGAATTTGTTCTTCCAAATCCTGTTCTCTGCGTTGAATTTTTGAGTACACAAGTGCCTCCTGAAATAGGCACGTTGTTTTGATCTACAAAAGTGGCTTCAAAAATGACCACATTGGATGGCACGTCACAGTTCCAATAAGAAAAGTGTGACACAGCGCCCACATATTCATTGCCAACTTTTTTTGCAGTCGCCTCTTCAACCCACATCCCATTACTTTCATCTAATGACCATAAGGGAATACGCAGCGGAGCACTTCCACTCAAAGATGCTGGTATCGGGAAATGAACTGTTGCTAGACTGCCTTGAGCCAATTGCAATTCGTTGCCCGCTCCATCCCGCAATTCTACAGCTTGCATTCCATAGCTTGCTAAGGCCTGCTCAGCACCTTCGGGATTAATTCCGCGTAAAGACCCTGGCATTAATAAGGGTAAATTATCACTGCTTGGGTCAATCCATTTTGCATATACTTCAACACTTCCAGTATGGGGAATATTGCTTACAGCATCTACAATGGTCTTTGGCTCAAAGTCTATGGACCCTCCATTGGGGATACTGATGGTCCCCCCTGTATTTGCACTAAAAGTTTGCGCTGCAGGTATGGCCATCGCCATTATGCGCACTTGATTGTCTTGGTTAGGAATAACATATACCGTTCGAAAAGCATCAAAGTAACCCGTCTTTTTAATTCTTATTAAGCACGCATTCTGTGGCGTTTGAATATCGCTAAAAAAGAAAACTCCATCTGTCCGTGTTGTGTAAGTATGAGAACCCAGAATAACTTTCGCCCCATCTAAAGGCGTTCCATCTTCTTGAACTATTTGACCCATGAAACTCGCCGTGACTATTTCTGAATTGTCGAATAATTCTGAAGTTGAATAAGCTAAATTCTTAATACATGAGTTTGTTAGAAGAATTGCGCATAACACACAGATTCCATAGATGCTTGTACTGATTACTTTTTTCATTTTAACTTGTTTTTATTCCAGCTAAACGGACTTTTCATTGAACATCTTGCCTCCCAAACCTTAAAATTATCTAATGCCTCAAGAATATTGTGAAGTGTTTAATGTATCTCCTATTATTGAACACGTTTCACGCGAAATGAGCACTTCACCGTACGAACCGGATTCGTTCCTGAAGTGACCTTTGATTCATATGTTCCCTCAATAAAGCCACCGATTTCCTCATACTTCGTGATTTGAACTTCTGGATTGGCCGTAATCTGATGGCCTCCCCACCCAGCAAAATGATCGGTATACGAACTGAGCAAATGATCTGCATTTACATGCTGTACTCCATCTATGTGAAAATATACTCCCTTCTGAGCGCTGGAATCATTGGCCGTTATATATGTACGTCCTTGTTGAAAGGATTGTAAAATATTTCCCTGCATATTCCCTTTTTCGATAATTGCGTTTTGAGTTGTGCCTGCAGCTGAAGAAGTCCAAGAGACAAATTCTGTAAGATTACCACAAGCCGTTATGTGACCGACATAATTTTCCGTTCCAGGCGTCATCTCATAGAGTGATTCCCCACGTTGAGAATTGTCTAAATCATATACGACAATTTTTAGATCTTGATTCCCTTTGCAGAATAGAGGAACTGAAAAATATCCTTCATCATCAGATGTGGCAAAGAGAATCGATTGATCCTCAAATTCGACAATTACAGGTGCCTCTGAAATAGCTTCATTTAAACAGTTCACCGTTCGTCCTATCAGCTTAGTTGAAGAAGACGGAGGAATGACTTTAATTTCCCCCAAATTTTTAGCCGCGCTCGTCGTTGTAAATGTGGTTGTATAGCTCGGCACGTCTAAAAGTTGACAATCTCCTGAATAGAATTCCAATTCTAAAGTTTCATTTGCAGGAATTTGTCCCGCCACACGACCATTTTTATCTGTTTGTTGGCTGCGACTCATCGTCCCGTTTGAAAATGTGAGCACGCACATTCCTTCTTGCATAGGCTGATTATTCTCGTCAACAAATATTGAACTAAATCCAACCCGCTCGAATGGCATATCGCAATTCCAAAATCCAATATCGCCAATAGGGACATTAAATACAGAACCTGGATTGACTGCCGTTTCACGCTCAGTCCAAACTCCACTTTCCTCATCTAGAATCCAAGACGGAATAGACTGCGGTGCGGATGAATTTAGGGAAGCTGGGATTGGAAATTGCAAGTCGGCACTAAAACCATCTCCAATATCTAAGGCATTTCCCATAGGGTCTTCTAGTACTATAATATGCATCCCAAAACTTTGCAATACGCGTTCTGCATTACTGCTCGTGCGTGCCATGAGAGAGCCTGGAAGTCGAATAGGCAGCTCTGGGTCTGTTGGGTCAATCCATTGCCCAAAGGCTTTAACCTCTCCTGAATAGGCATCACCCGTTTCTTTGTTTACGAGAATATTTGGCGGCACGCTTAAGGAGCCACCACCGGTAATATTTACTGTTCCACCTACAGACGATTGAAATGTTTGGGCCATTGGGAGCGCATACATTTTAATCTTCACACTGGTCATTTTCTTATCCTCTGCGCTTAACAATCTTAGCGCTCTAAAAAAACCATTAGCTTCCACATGCACCACTGCTTTGTTTTTAGCTACTGCTACATCAATGAGTTGGAAGTAGCCATTGGATTCAGAAATAGTTTCTTGAGTTCCTAGGCGAACGATGGCGCCGGCGAGCGGTGTTCCATCATCTTGAAGAATTTGACCTTGTACTCGAACATCGATTTGTGCAGCATTATCTAAATCTATCTCAAGGAGAGGACCATCGGCAGGCACTTTAATGCAACTCGCAATAAGTAGACATACAATAGCAATGGATGGAATCAAATAAGAAAATTGTTTGTTCATAATTGGGCGATTTTTTTCAAAAACGGCTTTTTGAACCCATTTATTATGTTGAACTCATAATTTATTTCTTAAAACTTCTCTAACTCCTTCTCTAAATTGAACATTCTGTCCCGCAAACGCGCAGCCTCAATGAAGTCCATGTCATTTGCAGCTTTCTGCATTTGTTTCTTAATCTTCGTGATAACGACTTCCAATTGCTTGGGTGTTTTCCATTCTTCCCGTTCTTCCGCAGCCACTTCAACCTGATCTAATGGGAGTGCGTATTTGTCGTTGGGGTCATATGTCTTTATATCAAGGACGGAAGTTTGATTCAAGACATGCTCAATAGACTTGCTCACCGTTCGTGGAGTGATGCCGTGTTTCTCATTGTAAGCCATTTGCTTCAATCGCCTCCTCCCTGTTTCATCAATTGTCTTTTGCATGCTTTCTGTAATCTTATCCCCATAAAAAATGACCAGTCCATCCACATTCCGAGCAGCACGTCCTGCAGTCTGCGTCAGGGAACGCTCATCCCTCAAAAAACCTTCCTTATCTGCATCTAATATGGCAACTAAAGAAACTTCAGGCAAGTCCAATCCCTCTCTCAAAAGATTCACCCCAATCAAGACATCAATTTCCCCAAGTCGTAGCATCCGCAAAATTTCTACGCGCTCAAGTGCATCAATTTCAGAGTGAATGTATTTACACTTAATATCAATATTGGTCATATAACGACTCAGCTCTTCACTCAACTTCTTGGTCAAAGTGGTCACCAAAACCCGATCACCCATCTTAATTCGCTTGTCAATCTCATCCAATAAATCATCCACTTGATTCACACATGGACGCACCTCAATCGGCGGATCAAGCAGTCCAGTAGGACGCACAACCTGATCCACATATACACCTTCACACAATTCCATTTCATATTTTGCTGGAGTAGCACTCATGAAAACAGTTTGATTCAGCTGCTGTTCGAACTCCGTAAAATTCAAGGGCCTATTGTCTAGTGCAGAAGGCAATCTAAAACCATAGTTTACCAGGTTCAACTTACGCGCTCTATCTCCGCCATACATCCCACTGATCTGCGGTATGGTAACATGACTCTCATCGATAACCATGAGGTAATCTTCTGGGAAATAATCTAAGAGGCAAAAAGGTCGAGTCCCTGGATCTCTTCGATCTAAGAATCTAGAATAGTTTTCAATGCCTTTGCAATAGCCCAACTCTTGAATCATTTCTAAATCGTAATTCACTCGCTCCTTCACTCGCTGCGCTTCTAGGACTCTTCCATGCTCAGCAAAATATTCAACTTGCGCATCCAACTCATCATGTATCTCATGTAGTATTTCACGCATTTTATCCTTGGGCGCTACATACAAATTCGCTGGAAAAACGGCTGCATGTTCTACATCTGAAATCTTTTTTCCTGAACTAATTTCTATACTATGAATCTCTTCTAATTCGTCTCCAAAGAAAATAAATCGGTACCCATATTCTGCATAAGGCAGGTAAACATCAACGGTATCCCCTTTTACTCTAAACGTCCCTTTGGTAAATTCCAATTGCGTTCGAGTATAAGTCGAATCAACTAAGCGATGTAGAAATTTATTTCTACCGACATTTTGCCCTCTTTGTACGCGAATGATGCTGTCTGAATAATCTTTAGGATTTCCCAAACCATAAATACAAGAGACCGATGCGACGACTATAATATCTCTACGACCCGACAACAAGCTGGAAGTGGTTCTCAGTCTCAATTTATTCAACTCCTCATTAATATTCAAATCTTTCTCTATATATGTATCACTCACCGGCATATAAGCCTCTGGCTGATAATAGTCATAGTAGGAAACGAAATATTCCACAGCATTCTCAGGGAAGAATTGCTTAAACTCACCATAGAGCTGGGCAACTAAGGTTTTATTGTGCGTGAGAATCAAGGTAGGACGTTGAACCTCATTGATTACATTGGCGATGGTAAATGTCTTTCCACTACCCGTTACACCGAGCAAAGTTTGATATTCTTCTTGTTTGCCTAAACCTTCAACTAACTGTCTTATGGCTTCTGGCTGATCACCCGCGGGCTGGAATGGAGATACAAGATTGAACACCTGACAAAGTTAATCATTGCTTTTGAAGCTATCTTTTATATTTACAATCTGCTTTCCGCGATTATAAATATCATTGGATTATTCCAACTTGTCTTTCTTGGAAGCCTTTTCCTGATTGACAAAGGACAAAATAAGAAGAAACAACTACTTCATAGTGCGTTACTTTTCGTGTTCGCTTGTCTGATACTTAATTCGGTTCGCATTTTAATTTTCGGGCAGACCTACTATTCTCTCTACGATTCATTTAGCAATTACATTCTTTTTATGATAGGCCCATTAATTTTTTTAATCACAGAAGAGACGATTGGCAAAAAGACTAATGAGGCTTTACATCTTATTCCAGCCCTTATAGTGATAGGACTCCTATCGATATCATTGTCCTTTTTCAGGGATACTGACTTCCACCTTCTTTTTGAGAAGGCCTCCTTTTTCCTCCTACTTATCTCAATACTATTCTATCTGCTCAGTTCGATTAGACTCGTTCTTCGAAATAAAACTAAAGTTTCCAAAACCGTTCATTTTGTCATCTTTGGCTTTTTTATTATTTGGCATACAAACCTCATCATACAATTACTTGTTCATCAGGAACTCATTCAACAAAATAGCCAGATTTGGGGAACACTACTTCTGTCCTTTCTTTCTATCGCGCTCTCCTATACTCATATTCTTGAAATTTTAAACAAGCGCAAATTGCCGAAAGAAGGATTGGTATTGTCATCAGAAAAAAAACAAGCCATTTTGCAGAAAATTCATACTCATCTTAAACCCGATGTGCTTGCTCAAAAAGATTTCAATTTGCAGAAGTTTAGCCGAAACATCAATATCCCGAGCAGTTATATTTCCAATGTGGTCAATAGCGAGCTCGGTATGAGTTTCCCGAAATATATCGGCAAACTAAGAGTTCAACAATTTGTAGAAAATTGTAAGGAAGGAGGCTATAGCCAGCTCACCATTCAAGCCTTGGCGGAGAAGGCAGGTTTCAATTCAAGCGCGACCTTTAATTCGGCTTTCAAAAGAGAAATGGATATGCTGCCTTCAGCGTATTTAAAGTCGCTGAAGGCTAAATAGGTTTATTTTCCCTTCAAATAGTACTATTTATAGGTTTCATTCCTTGTACGAATGAACTTTTTCCTCCTAGATGAGTTTATTGGTAAAGCTAAATATGAAACACATTAAACTAATTTCCATCTGTTTGTTACTCTTTACTTCATGTAACAAGAATGATCTATTCAAACACAATTCGAACCAATCCATTCAAGAAAATATTCAGCGTCTTGCCGATGCTTATGTTGGCGAGGGCTTACCCGGCATGGTGCTCATGGTCGATGAGCCCAATCTAGGGAAGCATATTATTTCATCAGGAATGGCCGATAAAGACAACAATATTCCAATTACGAAAGATCATCTCTTTCATTCCGCAAGTGTCATGAAAACCTATACGGCTACCTGTATTTTTATGTTACAAGAGCAAGGCAAGTTAAACATCCAAGATAAGATAGCCGACCACTTGCCTACTTCCATCATACAAAAAACGCCCAATGGAGATCTTGCCACTATTGAACAACTCATGAAACATTGCAGCGGTATACCAGATTTTGCCGAACAGGAAGATTATTTAAATGATCTCATCGATTACAGCAATGGTCAAAATCCTCCTCAAAATTTCTTAGAGTACATCAAAGACAAAAAGGCCAATTTTATTCCGGGAAATAAAAGTCAATATTGCAATACAGGTTATTACCTTTTATCCTTGATCGTCGCTGAGAAAAGCAATCAAAGTTTTGAAAGCTTTTTGAACGATAATATCATTCAGAAACTGTCCCTGCAAAATACATTTTATCGAAACCTACCTTTGGCAGTGGACTATACAAGAGTCCCACAATATTATATCGATTGGGATTCTGATGGAAATTTGAGTAATTCTACAGATCTAGAGAATAAATCAACCCAGACTTTCGAAGGATTTAGCGGACTGCTTGCTACAATTGAAGACTATCACCGATTTCTTCAATCCTTGATGGTCGACAAAAGTTTGATTTCTCAAGCTAGTTTAAATCAAATGATGAGCAGTAGTTCTAATAAAGGTTTTGGCTATGGAAATGGGCTTGAAATTATTTTATCCAATAGGCTTCCAAGTAAATATGGACATAAAGGTGGAACCCAAGCCTCATTCTTTTATTACCCTTCGAAAAACACTCTTGTCCTTTCGATGCTTAATTATTCATTTCTTGATGGAGAGTCACCTTTTGACCAGATGGCTATTGCTAGGGACAAAATATGCGTAAATGGCAATTTAATAGGCGAAATAGAAAAATGCCTATTTGAATAAACAGCTTTGTATTTCTAAGAAGGGGAGCAATTCAATACTTTTAAAGTGATATGCACAAAATCATTTTTCTTCTTTTATTTATTTTCCTTGCAAAGCTTAGCTACGCACAAAGCATTTTTGTGAAGGAATTGTCGAGCAATTATTATGAGGGGTCTGAAGAAACTGTTCCTGTATTCAGCAGTATTGAAAAGGTTATTTTCTGTAAAAAGGACCAGAAGTGGGCTATTGGTGATAGAGAATGTCCTCTGAATAATAGAAAGAGCTATGGAGACACCATTGGCGTTTCCAATTTAACTGAAGGAACACTGAGTTCGGTAGTCCTGCTTGGAGAACGAATGAAAATCTATCAAAAGCCAAGAATATATACTCCTTCTAAGACAGAACTTTATGATGTGCTCTATGCACTTAAGCCAGTCTTTGAAAAACATTTAGAAAAAGAATCATGCCAAAAACATTGGAATGGGATGCATCCAAAAATGAGAGCCTTTTTGATGAACTTCAAAATACAAGAAGTAGAAGCCATGGAAAATGAGTGCTTTCTTACGGCTGAAGGTCATAAAATTATCAAAGTCCAGTTCCCTGCACATGGTCTGCGTTGGATGAGCTTTTACCCTTTCAATGATATTTGCTGGCGGGAAGACAATGCACCCGACATCTTTTTTGTGACTGCCGTTATTAAAAAGGATGGCAGTGTTCAAATCCTATCAGATGAAATCACTTTTCTAACAGAAGGAGATTTTGATCATGATGGGGAAAATGAACTCATGTTCTTCTATTCCACCTTCAATAATTACGCCTATGTGCTTTATTCAAATAATTTTCAAGATGAAACCAAATTTGAATGGTCATTACATTAATCAAGATGATTAACGCAGATCAATCAAGGCTTCACGCGCTGGGCCATTAGAAAGACAACTGACCTTGACCTCGCAATAGTCTTCAATGAATTTCTGGTACTCCTTAAACTCAGCAGGAATATCTTCAGCTGATTTACACTCCACTAAAGGTTTAGACCATCCAGACTTTTCCTGATAGACTATATCCATCGCTCCTTCTGGTAATTGATAGGGGAAATGGGTGAGTTCTTCGCCTTTCACCTTATATGCTGTGCCCAATTGCAAGCTCTTAAATCCATCAAGCACATCAGTCTTCGTAATAATTAAATCGGTCACACCATTTACGATACATGAATATTTTAGTGCGACTAAATCAATCCAACCACAACGACGCGGACGGCCGGTAGTTGCTCCAAACTCTGAACCTAATTTTCTCAACTCTTCACCCACTTCTCCGTGGAGCTCTGTAGGAAAGGGACCACTACCTACGCGTGTACAATAAGCCTTAGTTATTCCAAAGACCTTCCCAACCTGTGTTGGAGGTATTCCTAGACCATTACAAAGTCCTGCTGAGATGGTATTACTGGATGTTACGAATGGATAAGTCCCAAAATCAATATCTAGCATTGTTCCCTGTGCGCCTTCAGCCAAAACTCTCTTACCCGCTTTAATTTGTTCGTGCAACCAATATTCGGCCGAAATAACTTTCATTTTCTTCAAAGCTTCCAATGATTCGAAGAAGCCTTCTTCATAAGTGCTCAAGTCTTCATTGAAATCCATTTGCTTCAACAAATTGGAGTGCTTAGTCTTCAAAGCATCATAGCGCTCTCTGAAATCATCTCGCAGTACATCTCCTACTCGTATTCCATTTCTCCCGGTCTTGTCCATATAAGTTGGTCCAATTCCTTTGAGCGTACTCCCAATTTTATCCTTCCCTTTAGCTAATTCACTAGCCTTATCCAATGCTCGATGCGTTGGGATAATGATGTGCGCTCTTTCGGAGACTAAAATTCGTTCGTAGGGATTCACACCAAAACTCTCGATATTTTCAAGTTCTTTTTTGAGGGTGATGGGATCAATGACCACTCCATTTCCTATAACGTTTGTAATGTCTTCATGGAATACGCCGGATGGGATGGTATGCAAGACCATTTTCTTGTCGTCCACATAAAGAGTGTGTCCTGCATTTGGACCTCCCTGAAAACGAGCAATTATATCATAATCCTTGGCGAGATAATCTACAATTTTCCCCTTTCCTTCATCGCCCCACTGAAGGCCTAATAGTACGTCAACCATCTAATTCAATTAAGTAATAAATATATAATACAGCCTACAGGATATAGATGCTGAGGCCTATTAGTTATTCATAATTTAAAAAAAGTCTGTTGATTAAGCCTTCTTTAATTCCATAGTACCGTCTGACCACACTGCATAGGTATTATAGGACAGCCAATCGCCTAAATTAACATAGGTGGCAGCATCTCCAATGGGCAGAAAATTAGGAATATGTCGATGACCAAAAACGAAGTACTTCACATCCTCTTCCTCCAGAATCTCCTTGGCGTAAAGCATTTGGAACTCCTTCTCTTCTCCCATGAATTCTAAATTTTCATATTTATGCTTCGGGCCTCTGCGCGAAAAGAAACTAGCAATCCGAATTCCCAAATCAGGATGGACTTGCCTGTAGAAGAACTGGCAGATTGGATTGCGCAAAATTGCTTTTAAAAATTTATAGCGATGATCTCCAGGACCAATTCCATCTCCATGACCAAGATGAATGAGTTGACCATTAATACTTATGGTTTCATGAATATGTCTGAGCTCGACGCCTAATTCAGTTTGAAAAAAATCTCTTGTCCATAAATCATGATTCCCCGAATAGATTGTAATTTTTATTCCCGCATCTGATAGACTCGCGAGCTTCCCTAAAAAACGCACACTCCCTTTAGGAATTACTTTTTTATACTCAAGCCAAGTATCCCATAGATCTCCTAATAAAAAGATATGGCTAGCGTCTTTCTTGATTTCATCAAGCCACGCACAGACCTTCTCTTCCCGCTTTCGGCTAGCTTCCATGTCTGGAATTCCAAAATGGAAATCTGAAGCAAAGTATACTTTTTGATTTGTAGTAATAGAAATATGATGGGCGTTTGATGACACTATAGGCAAAAATGCAAGTAAAATATAGATATACTTAATCTAGCCTCTTTTTCTTTTTGTATTCGGCCCAATTATAACGAACCCAAGAATCGACTTCCAATTCAGATGCTCCGCGAGCAAATTTAAACTCCATAGGATATGCGTTCATAAAATCTGCAAGCGCTTCACCTTCTAATTTAGTCACTCTCTCAACGAGTTCGACCTTATACTTAGAGTCAACATACTTCTGTCTTTCCATTTCCAGCACCTGTTCTTGGAAAGCTCTCAGATTTTTATGCTTCTTTGAAAATTTTTGATAGACGGAGGTCACAGGAGACTGAATGGATTTTTCAGTTTCATAATCAAAAATATCTTTATAGATTTCTCTTCTCTCGATTGAGTCTTGTTGATAGGGAGTCAAGGCTTTTTTAATCGTGACCTGAGGAAGGGATTTTCTTCGACGTTTCATGATAATTTCTAAGCCTCCTTCGACATCATCAATTCTGTCCAAGCGAAGAATTTTATCTTGATACCCTAAATAAGAAAACCTCAAATAGGTATCATTCGCTATTTCTATACTGAAACTTCCTTTTCGATCTGTTTTTATGCCAGTCTGCAGACCAATATTGGCAACACTCACCGACGCCATTGGATCTCCAGAAGCCGAATCAATGACCACTCCACGAATTATTTTGGTCTGCCCTTGAGTATTCAAGGCCACCATCATAATGGACAATATGAAAAGTAGTTTTTTCATTAGAACAAAAGTACAGCTGTCAAAAAGGCTAATTACCTAATGTTTTCTTAATTAGACAACTATTAAGTTATAGAAACTCTCCTCTTTTAAGTATTTCTGGGCAAGTTCTTGAATCTCAGAGGCTTGAATCTCCTTATAGCGCTTTATTGCAGCATCAAAGCGAGTTTTGGTAAAACCGTTCAAAATCAGGCCTTTCCAACGTTGCATGCTTTTAAAAGGGCCATCGAGCTGCCCCAATAAACTGCCTAAAATATAGTTCTTCACTAAAAGCAATTCTTCTTCTCCTACGGGCTCTTCACGCAAGCGTTTCATCTCATAGAATATTTCATCGACTGCCTTTTCTGCTACATCTCTTCCCGTATCAGTGGCTATCATCCAAGCGCCTTCTTGTTTCACATTATACAACCAAGAATAAATGCCATAAGTATAACCTTTGTCCTCTCGAATATTGCTCATGAGACGTGAACCGAAGTAGCCACCAAAGAGCACGTTCAAAAATTGGAAGGGGATAAAATCTTCGTGATCTTTTTCTAGAAACTTACGCCCAATTCTGATAGCGCCTTGTACGCCACTTTCATCATTTATAATTCTTATGTTCTTTTCAGACGACGCCTTCATCTCTATAGAATATTGTTCATTTCCCTCAATCAGTTTTACATCTCCGAAATGCTCTTCTAATGATTTTAATACGTCTTCAGAAAATTTACCTGCAAGGAAAATTTTGGCCTTCCCGATTTGATAATGACTTCTTTGGAATGCTTTTAGTTGATCCGAAGTGATGTGATCATAATGATGTGCGCTGATACAAGTTCCGTAAGGATGTTCTGCTCCAAATAAAAATTCATCTATGCGTCTATTTGCTTGGAACTCGCTTTTCTTCAAATTAATTTCCAGAGCTTGCTTGGCTTGTTTTTTGTAAATGTCTAGTTCTTCCTCAGGGAACTGAGCATCATCCAAAATTTCTCGAATGATTGGCAGTAAATAAGGCAAGTGTTTACTCATCGAGCGCACGGCAAGAGTGGCCAAATCATTTCCAACTTTAACTCCAAATGAGGCCCCATAATAGTCAAACAATTTATGCAATTCGTTAGACTTTTTCTTGCTTGTGCCTGAACGCATTTGAGATCCAACGACCTTAGGAACTCCAATTAGGTTTTGCGCATAAATGCCAGCAGGAAAAACAAAATCTAAGCTCACAACATCTTGGACTCCTCCGTTCATAGTATAAATTGGCAATCCACTAGACAACTCATGTATTTCAAGTGGATCCAAATTAAAATCAAATTCTATAGCTTGGGCTATATTCGGTGCTTGGGTTCTATCTAGCATACTATTTCTTTTTTAGAGGTGAATCTGCTTCATTCAAAAAATGCTTGTAAACTAATTTGTCTGCAAGGCTGGGCCACCATTTATTCAACCACACGGTAAGTTTTCCTTGTGACGTCATTATCAAATGTCTTTTACGTCCATCAATAGCCTTTATGATTTTTTGAGCGCACTCTTCCGGACTCATTAGTTTTTTCTCGTCGAGTGGAGTTTCTTTTTGCTGTGCGCCATGCCCATCTAAAGCCGTATTTCGGATATTGGAGGCGACGAATCCTGGGCTTACCCACATGACATTTACCCCACTTTCAAATAATTCCAATCTCAGTGCTTCAAGAAAACCTTGTAATGCAAACTTACTAGATGAATATCCTGTTCTGCACGGCAGCCCCTTATAACCCGCTATTGAAGAAACTCCAACGATGCTTCCCTTTTGCTTGAGAATATGGGGTAGAGCAAACTTGCAACAGTTCACTGCACCCCAAAAATTTATGGCCATGGCTTGTTCCAGCACATCCAATTGGGTTTCAGAAAAAAGCGCTCTCATGCTGATTCCAGCATTATTGATAAGTACGTCCAACTTGCCAAAATGCTCGGCTGAATGCTCAATAAAGTGTTTGCAGTCCGCTCGCTTGCTCACATCAGCTCTGACAGCCAAGAAAATGTCAGAATTCCATCGACTTCTGAGCGCTTCTAGCTTAGATTCATTGCGGCCACATAGGGCTACGCGCCATCCCTTTTCTATATAAGACTCTGCCAAGGAAAGGCCAATTCCACCAGTTCCTCCAGTTATGAGGGCCACTTTTTTTTGATTAAAATTTTTCAATTAAAAATATCCTTGGGTTCATGCAAAGATGATAAATTTTATTACTTTTGCGTCCTCTTTTTTGGAGAGATTCGGTAGCTCAGTTGGTAGAGCAACGCCCTTTTAAGGCGTGGGTCCTGGGTTCGAGCCCCAGCCGAATCACAAATCTGAATAACCTCTTAGCACCTCACTCTTTCTAGAGTGGGGTGTTGTATTTATACAAAGGGGCCCCGCTAAAGTTTGTGCAGGAAGCCCCAGCCGTATCACAAGATGAATAATCTCCTAAATTCTCGCGAGATTTGGTACTTTCTATCTAAAAGCCCAAAAAAAGAGATGATTCTCCAATTTTCAAAAATTGGGAGGGGGGCGCGGCTATTTTATCCTCTCGCCAACACTTCGTTAGGGGATTAGTTGTTCATAGAATGAAGCCCTACTGCATTATATTTGTCGCAAATTAAAACAAGATGAAATTTATAGTTTCCAGTGGCACTCTTTTTAAAAACCTACAAAACATCGTAGGTATTATAGGGTCTAATAATGTTCTACCCATACTTGAAGATTTTAAGTTTGATATCAATAAAGGTGGTATCACCATCTCAGCGACTGATTTAGAAACTTTTATGAAAGTGAGCATGGATCCAACAGATGTTGACGGTAAAGGAAGCATCTGTATTCCTGCCAAGGTTCTCATGGAGTACTTAAAAAATCTTCCGGAGCAGCCCATTACATTTGATATCGGTGACGATTATGGAATAGTGATTACCAGCAGCAGTGGTAAGTCTAAAATTGTTGGTGAGGATATCAAAAGTTTCCCGCCTGAACCAAGTTCTGATAATTTGGAGAGCTTCAATATGCCAGCTGCAGAATTGAGTGATGCCATAGCCAAAACATTGGTTGCGGTTTCTCAAGATGAAATGAGACCAGCGATGAGTGGCGTCTTATTTGAACTCGGTAAAGACAGCATGACAACAGTCAGTACGGATGCACATAGATTAATCAGATGCATCAAATCAGGATTTGAAATTCCTAAGAAGGCGAGTTTCATCGTTCCAAAAAAATCGCTCACTCAACTAAAAAACACCTTGCATAATGCAGCTGAAGTCACCATTTCATTTGACGACAATATTCTCATCGTAGAAGGACAGAAACTGCTTATGATTTCTCGATTGATTGACGCTAAATTCCCAGATTATAAAGTGGTCATCCCAGCAGACAATCCATTCCAACTGAAGGTCTCTAAAGATGAGTTCTTGAGCTGTCTAAGACGTGTAAGCGTATTTGCCAATAAGACAACCAACCAAGTTGAATTGCGCATTAAGGGATCTGGATTAGAATTGAAATCAAATGATATGGACTTCTCCTATCACGGTGATGAGAAAATGAATTGCGAGTATGATGGAGATGATATGAACATTGCGTTCAATTCAAAACTCATGGTTGAAATGATTCCATTAATAGATGATGAAGAAATCTTAATTGAATTAAGCCAACCAAGTCGTGCAGGAATAATGAAACCATCTGAGAAAAAGGATAATGAAGATTTATTGATGCTCATTATGCCTTTGATGCTCAACAACTAGTTACATCTTTAGAATGCTCTTATAACGGCTTTGCTCGTTCAACACCTTGACGGCTGCATCTAATTCCGCATCCTTAATCAAAGCATTTTGATACTTCCCTTTTTGATACCAATAACGTGATACAATCTCATTTTGTAAGGCACGAACTATCATCTTTTTATTCTTAATTAAGTCTTGCTTCTTATCATGTGAAAGGGCTTTTTTTAATTGATTGTATTCAGACTCCACGCCCTCAAAGTATGATTCTCTGCTAGCCTCCTCTTTGAATTCCTCCAAAGCATCTTCTGCACTAGTATTATAGCCATAATCCTTACCTTCCAACCAACTAGCAAAATTCTGAAAGTCTTGCTCACTAAATTCAAACTCGGAGGCCGAAGCAATACTCGAATGCTTGCGCACATATTCATTAGCATAGTCAAAGATGAAATGCTTTCTAATAAGCGTTGGCAATAACCAACTCAACTTCTCTTTCTCTATTGAAAGGTCTGGCTCTACACCGCCCCCATCCCAAACTGGACGACCTTTATTGGTCTTGTATTGAGTCTTTAAACTGTCTGGAATTTTTGCTAGACTACCATCTAAATTTCTGCTGCTATAATCAATGGCTTGGATACATCTTCCAGATGGCGTATAGTACTTAGCAGTAGTTACTTTCAACTTGGCATTAAAACTTAAAGGACGTGTGGTTTGAACAAGGCCTTTCCCAAAACTTTTCTGACCGACTACTACAGCTCGATCAAGATCTTGCAGAGTTCCCGCAACAATCTCAGATGCTGAAGCAGAACGACTGCTCGTCAAGACGGTGACTGGAATTTTTTCGTCCCATGCAGCCCCTCGCGTTTTAAAATTCTTTTTAGACTCGGCCATCTTTCCCTTGGTGCTCACAACCAATTGGTTGTTTGGAATGAAGATGTTGCAAATATTTACAGCTTCTCCTAAAAGTCCTCCTGGATTATCACGCAAGTCTACTACCACTCCTTTCATTCCTGGATTTGCTTTCTTCAAACTGTCCAATTCCTTGCGCATCAAACTTCCCGCATGCATTGTAAAGCTGGTTAATTTGACATAAGCAATATCACGATCTGGACCCACCATACCGGAATAAGGGACACTGCTCACAGAAATTTTTCCTCGAGTTACAGTTTTGACTTCTTCCTTTTGAGTAAATGGATCTCGAATACTGAGTTTGACTGTGGTACCCGGAGCCCCTTTCAAGAAGTCGCTCAAATCTGACACTGATTTCCCCTTTGTACTCTTTCCATTGATTGCAATTATTATATCACCTGCTTTTATGCCTGCCTTTAAAGTTGGACTGTTTTCATAAGGTTCGTCTATGACAACATAGTCACCCTTTTTTAAAACCGTTGAACCTATACCACCATATTGCCCAGTTGTTTGATATCTATAATCCTCTATATCATCTTCAGTGATGTAAACCGTATATGGGTCGAGCTCTTTCAACATCGCATCGATTCCCTTCTTGACAATCTTCCCAGGCTCTATTGGATCCACATAGCTTTCATTCAACTCTTTAAAAAGAGTTGCAAATAGATCTAAATTTTTAGAGATTTCGAAATAAGAATCTGGATTCTTACCATTTATAAATATGAAACAAATTGCTCCAAGCAATAAAGCAAGAACATAGGTTTTTGATTTTTTAAAGAACTTTCGCATGCTAAAATCTTGTTTATGCAATGTAAGCTTTTCGGCTCGAAAATAAGCTGGGCTATTTTTAGTCTTCTGTTAAATTTAAGGCACTGGATCATAACCATGACCACCCCAGGGTGCACAACGGGCAATTCGTTTCAGGCTTAGCCACAAAGCCTTCCCTAAAGGGTATTTTTTAAATGCTTCTTCTGCATAAGAACTACATGTTGGAGTATAACGACATTTCCCAGGCCCCATAAGTGGTGATATCATCGCTTGATAGGCCTTTATCAAAAAAAGAAAAACATTTAGAATGATATTTCTCATGCCGATATTTTTTTAAAAACCTCTTGCATGGCTTGTTTTAAATCATGAAAACTGTGCGTCCCTTCTTGAGAAAATATAAATGCAATTTGCAATTGCTTTCCTCTACTTTTGAGAAGGGCGTGCAAAATTGGTTTTTGAATTCTATACGCTTCTCGGCTTTGTCGCTTTAAACGATTTCTTTGAACAGCAGTTTTAAATTTCTTTTTGGGTGCGGCAAATAGAACTTGTACGGCCACGTCTTCATCAACATCTCTCCATTGATAGATTACACGATAAGGCGCGCAAAAAAACGCTTTCCCGTTTCGAAAAAGCGTTTGAATATTTTTTGTGCCTCTTAGTCGCTCTTTTTTTGATAGGCTTAAGCTAGCCATAAGAACTTACTTAACTAGTTTCTTGCTCGAGACAGTTAGACTTTTACGTCCTTTTTTACGTCTAGAAGCCAATACTTTACGACCACTGGCTGATGCCATACGTGCACGAAAACCATGGACTGACTTTCTTCTTCTCTTATGCGGTTGGTATGTACGTTTCATACTTAATTATTTTAAATCCCTTTGAAGGGGGAGCAAAGGTAATACAATCTTGGAGTTCAACAAAGAATCAGGGGGCCTCGTATTTATAGCCCACATAGGTTGTTTTTGAGTCTATACTATTGAGGGGATCGCTTTTGAAGAGAGTGATTGTGAGCACATCTCCACTCAAGCTGCCATTACCGGAATAAGATGCTATCCCAACTTGTTGGGTAGGGATGTTCATTTCAGACTCATAAACTGTTCCTTCCCATTCAGTCGCAACATCACGAATTGAATGGAATCTAACGCCCCAATTATCTCCATCACCATTGGCAATAACCCTTAAAGTATCGTCATTATCATTCGTTCCTGTGCCGTTAATTAGCTCAGTTCTGATGCATGCATAATATGATTCAAACTTCTCATTCATTGGTGTTTGACAGCTATCGCCTTCAAAACCATTGATGCAAAGGCATTCTCCGTCTCTGCACAGTCCTTCATTCTGACAATCAATTGCGCGGGCTTTACATTTATCATGTTGACAAGAATATAAGCTCAACGCCAGAATTGAAAAGAGCATACATGTGATGCCTATAGAAAGAAATTTTTTCATTTACTCCTGAAATTTTGTAGCGTTAAATATGCAAGAGTTGAAATTGCCGAGTGGATCTCTTTGTTCTAAGAAAAGCGTGATATACAATCCTTCCACATTTCCGTATCCTCTATAATCCCAACCATTATTGCTTTGGAGCGGAATAGTAATATCAGTTCCACTTACTGTAGCACTCATCAATTGATTTTGACTGAATAAGTCATAAATCACCACCTCATTCGGCGCTATCCCAGGTTGCATGATAAACGTTCTAGCCAATGGTGCACTTCCATTACAGCGATACGTCCCATCCCAAGTACCAATGAATTTTTTATTCATTGCATCCTCACAGAATGGGCCTTCGTAACCTACTGCACACGCACATGCTCCATCTCTGCAAATACCATTATTCTTACAAATTACCGAACTGCATGGATCTGCGCACGAAGTAAATAATACCGCCGTCGACATTATGAGAAATGTCAATGTGCTCAATAAAACTAATTTTGTACTCTTCATTGAATTAATGACTCAGTAACAAACATAAGAAATTGGAGGTAAACCTTCGCTATGCAGGGGTCATTTTTTTATTGGGTTCCAACCTTGTGCTTCTATCGGAAATTCCTGATTCGAATTACTGACGAAAGTGAGGCCAGCACTGGCTTCTGTCATATGGCCGATGATGGAAATTTGTTCGGTCATCATGATTTTCTCATAGTCTTCCTGCTTGACGGTAAATAATAGCTCATAATCCTCGCCTCCATTTAGAACTGCCGTTGAAGATGCCATTGAGAATTCCATGGCCATACTCTTCGTAGCCTCATTGACGGGCAACTTTTCTTCGAAAATTTTGCAGCCCGTTTGACTTTGCTTGCAAATATGATGCAATTCAGAACTGAGACCATCACTTACATCTATCATGGATGTTGGAACAATTTCATATTCTTTCAACCATTTAATAATATCCTCTCGAGCTTCTGGCTTTAAGATGCGTTGAAGTATATATTCCTTGCCTGTCATTTCTGGCTGAATCTCAGGATTCGCTAAAAACACCTTCTTCTCTCTCTCCATGAGAAGCAAACCCATATAAGCGCCCCCCAGCTCTCCGCTCACACAAATCAAGTCGTTATCCTTAGCACCAGAACGAGGGACAAAACCACTATCATTGACTTCTCCAATTGCAGTAAGGCTTAGTGCGAGACCTTTGAGCGAGCTCGTGGTATCACCACCAATCAAATCCACACCATATCTATCACAAGCCAAATGAATGCCTTCATAGATTTCTTCCATCGCTTCGACGGTGAATCGGCTGCTTAAAGCCATACTCACTGTGATGTGTGTAGGCATAGCATTCATCGCATAAATATCTGAAAGATTCACCACCACAGCCTTATAACCAAGATGCTTTAAGGGCATATACATCAAATCAAAATGCACCCCTTCAATAAGCATATCAGTACTGACCACAGTTTGCTTTCCTAAATTGTCCAGAACCGCAGCATCATCGCCGATGCCCAAAATGGTGGAAGCATTCTTAATTTCTGTATTCTTCGTCAGATGTTGAATTAGACCAAATTCACCTAGCTCAGCAATTGGGGTTGTTTTTTCCTCAGACATATTTAAACAAAAGTAGCTTAGAAAATCAGCTTCTAATGTTCAAGCCCGAGATTTCCTTTGAGTGAACTTAATGCGAGATGTGATCGCCGCAAAGCTCACTAGAACAAATAATAGACTCATAACGATCTGGTCTTCGAATAATTGGAAGAATGATGACGGAGCATACAAGTTGGAAACTTGTGATTGCTCTACCATTAAATTATTCGCACAATGCAGACCGATTGGAACGCTCAACTTCTTCGTCAACCAATATAAAAGAGTAAAAGTCACTCCCATGAGAAAAATATATACGATGACATATTTGTTATAATTATTTGAATGAAAGAATGCAAACAAGACTGAGTTTAAGATGACCGCAAAGATGAAATTTTTTGTAAATCGATGTGTGATCTTATAAATGTATTGCCTAAATAGAACTTCCTCAACAACTGCAGCCAAAAAAACAGACAAAACACAAGTGAAACTAAATTGTTTCACTTGTGTTATAAATGCTCGGTTTAAAAATGACTCCCTCGTCCCAATAATACAATCCAATAAATGAATTACAAACACAAAAAGAGCAGCATAGACCATTGCGCCAATAGTTTGTAGAGCACAATTTGAGATAAATTTTTGTCTATTGAATTTTTCATTTAGAAACTTAGACTTAAAATAATTCAGGAAGAAGATGCACAGAAAAAAAGCAAATAATGCAGCAATGAAATCAAAAAATGACGTCCCATCAAAGAATAAATTCTTCACGAGAACAGATAAAAAAGCTACAATTACCCCAAGTGCAATACTTGGAGCCAACATGAAAACCTCGCGATGTTCTCTCCATTTGTCTCTTAAAAATTCTGCGCTACTCATACCAGCTATTTAATTATATACCGCAGTTTCAGTAATTCTAACTCCCACACTTTGGTATGAGCCAATTGACGTTTTATTCAAAATCTGTTCAGGAAAGTTTATGAACTTTTTCTTGGAATTCAATACAATTGGGATAGAACGGGCCGGCATTAGAAAGAAATCACCGCCAAAATTTTTGATCTCTAATTCAAGATCCTGAGGTTCATTAAAACTCACATCCTTGATACTAGATAATGATACATCAAATTTCCACTTACAACGATCACCTTCAGCTTGACAAGGAATATGAACTGAGGCCACTCCAAATGGTCCATATCTGAAACATAGGCCTTGGGCATTACATTGTGATTCTAAATGACCAGCGGACACTTCTAAGCCAATTCCAACCTTCGGCTTTAGTTTTTGTAAAACATCATAATCTCCGAAGTTTTGATCAGTATTTGTGGACATTTTTTCATGGCTAATTTTTTGGCAACTACACACTATTAGAGCCAAGCTAATCGAGAATAGTACTGAGTATAAAATTTTATTATTTTTCATTTTGTTTTTTTTATCATTAACGATCTACTCTATGTTCAGGGCTTTTTTCGAAATCGTAATGCCCGATTAGACTGCTAGCTTGTTGAAACTCCAATTGGAGACGATAAGAAATTTGGAGTCTAATCAATTCCTCAAACTTATCTTATTATCTCTGTACTATTACATATGCATTGTTTTCTATTTCAGAGGTCCGATAGTCTTCTCAATATCGGTTTGACCTATGTCAAATTCGTGGAACATGAAAAGAACCCTTGCTAAGGCATCTACAGCCTGCATTCTCTCATGTCTGATTGATTGCTTGATCTTAGAGCCTTTGAATCCATCTCTCGTTATATTCGCAAAATGCGCCTTTTACTCTTTGCATTGCTTATTCTAGGTTTGAGCTCATGCTCAAATCACATCACTGAAAAACCAGAGTGGTCCACAATTTTCAAGAACAGGAATATTGATTCTGGCGGATTTATTGTCAAAGACAATACGCATGAAATGGTTTATTATGTAAATAAAGAAAGAGTGAGTAGACGCATGTGTCCGGCATCGACATACAAAATTTTCAACTCTCTAATAGGACTTGAATCTAATGTTATTCCTGATGAAGATTATGTGATACCCTGGGATAAAAAAAAGTACGATATAGAAAGTTGGAATCAAGACTTAAGTTTGAAGGATGCCTTTAAATACAGCGCCGTTCCATATTATCAAGAACTCGCGCGTCGAGTAGGGGCTGATACTGCACAACATTTTTTAGATACCATGCGCTATGGAAATATGCGCATAGGACCAGAAGTAGATCAATACTGGCTTAATGATACTCTACAAATAACTCCTGACGAACAAGTTGGCTTCTTGAAAAAGCTCTATTTCAAGGAACTACCTCTTTCCGATCGAGCCCAAAGATTGGTCAAGGAAATCATGCTGCAGGAAGAAACAGATAGCTACAGATTTTCTTATAAAACAGGTTTAGCCCCTCAAGGAGATGTCTTTCTCGTTTGGGTTGTTGGATGGTTGGAAAAAGTTGAAAAACAAAAAAATGTTGAGACTAAAGAGTGGGAAACAAATTACAGACCTTACTTCTTCGCGCTCAACTATGAAACAAAAAATAGAGACGACATTAAAAAAGTTATGACAGAGCGAATCGAATTAACTAAAGATTTCTTCCGAGATTTAAAGGCTATTGAATGATACACGTAAACGAAGCTAGAAAATTACTCGCATCAGAATGCAGTCATACGGAAATTGAAGAGGTCAGTCTATATAAAGCCATGGGACGATTTTGTGCGGAAGATATGATTTCACCTATTGATATGCCACACTTCAATCAGAGTGCCATGGACGGATACGCCCTGCGCTTTGAAGATTTAGAAGAAGGCAAAAAACTCTATATAGAAGGTGAAATTCAAGCAGGCACTACACTCATTTCACCCTTAGACCCAAACAATTGCATTCGTGTTTTTACTGGCGGGCAAATTCCTGAAGGCGCAGACACGGTCATCATGCAAGAGAAGGTTGAAGCCTCTGATAAACACATAATAGTTCAGGACGAAAAAATTTCTGCAGGAGCAAATGTTAGGCCCTTAGGCTCTCAGACCAAAGCTGGAGAAACTGTATTGCAGAGCGGTTCGCGTTTGAGCCCAAGCGCGGCAAGTTTTTTAGCGGGACTTGGATTTGAATTCATTCCTGTACACAAGAGACCAACAGTAGACATCGTGGTGACGGGCAATGAACTCATTCGTCCTCCTCAAGAATTAAAAGCTGGCAAAATATTTGAAAGCAATTCCTACAGTTTGAAAAACGCCCTTTTACAAATAGGATTAGACGACGTACGCATTCGAAAAGCTATAGATGTCAAACAAGACGTTTTAGAAAAGTTTAAAAATGGCCTGACGGCAAATGTCCTCATCGTAACCGGTGGTGTATCCGTAGGGAAATACGATTTGGTTACAGAATGTCTTGAAGAGCTAGGGGTGGAGAAAATATTTCATGGTGTTCTTCAGAAACCGGGCAAGCCTTTCTTCTTTGGGAAAAAGGGCAATACTATGGTATTTGGCTTACCAGGAAATCCGGGATCAGTCATGAGTTGTTACTACCTCTACGTTCAAAAGGCCATTCAGATAATGATGGGCGCACGCTTATCCTTTTTACCAAAATTAAAATTGCCTATTTCATCTGACTACGAGAAGAAGGCAGGAAGAGCTGAATTCGTAAAAGCCCAAATAAGCGGACAAAGTGTGAGTGCTCTAAGTCACCAACACTCCTACAAAATGAACTCCTTCGCTGTTGCAGACTGCCTCATTGAATTGGATGCACATCAATCTAGTGTTGCGCGCGGCACTCTTGTTGATGTACATTTAATTTAAATGGAACCACTCCTATTCATAACGGCTGTACTCGTCATTTCGATGCTCTACGGTAGCGTAGGTCATGGAGGTGCAAGTGGATATATTGCCATCATGAGTCTGATGTCCTTCGCTCCTGAAACCATAAAACCTCTGGCTCTATCCATGAACATTCTCGTTGCGGGTCTTGGATTTTTTCAATACTGGAAAAGAGGATTTTTCAAAGCAAAAATATTCTGGCCATTCGCAATAGCATCCGTTCCTTGTGCATTTATTGGAGGCAGCTTACAACTAGACCCTCAGATTTATAAATACGTTCTCGCCCTATTTCTATTCTTAGCCGGGCTTAAATTTTTATGGCCTAAACGGCAAAATGAGACCAAAGTTCGCGAAGCCTCTCTCATAGCTTCCATCATTCTTGGAGCAATCATTGGCTTCATATCAGGGCTTATTGGGATTGGTGGTGGCATAATACTCTCTCCAATTCTACTTCTTCTATCTTGGAGCAAACCCAAAGAAACTGCAGGCATCAGTGCTCTATTTATTCTACTCAACTCAATCGCTGGACTCATTGGCTTTGGCATAGCTGATCTGCCATCCATTTCATGGTCAGACTCCTACGCGCTATTTACCCTACCCATTCTTTGGCTTGTGGTATCCATCGGAGGCAGCATTGGTTCCTTTCTAGGCGCTAGGCGTCTTAAAGAAATTCACATAAAAAGACTGCTAGGTCTTGTACTTTTAGTAGCTTCCCTAAAAGCGTTTCTATAATGAATGTGTATGTATTAGCTGGAGGAAAAAGCAGTCGAATGGGCCAAGACAAAGGGCTCATGGATTTGAATGGAAATCCAATGGTCCACTATGTCTTAGAACAAGCTCGAGTGCTCACCAAAGACATCATTATCATAACATCCAATAAAGAATACGAGCAATTTGGATTCCCTTTGATTGAAGACCATGAACCCAATCAAGGGCCCGCACAGGGAATCTTAACTGGACTTGAGCATTCGACTAAAGGTCGCAATATCTTTCTGAGTACAGATATGCCCCTCATTGGAATCTTTGAATTGGGACTGCTAGAAAATTCTGATGAACACGCCTTGGTCTGTTATGAAGATGAAACGCTTTGTCCGTTCCCTGGTTTATACTCAAAAGCCCTCTTGCCAAAATGGAAAGAAATTTATAATAGGGGCGAGCGCAAAATGGAGAACTTCATCAAGAGCTTCGAGTACAAAACAAGAGTAACAGACAATCGAAAACTATTTCTGAACGTCAACACTCCTGAAGATTTTATCATTGCTTCAAAACATTTGCCATGAGCATAAAGGTTTTATATTTTGGCCAGCTCCAAGACATCACTCAATTAAGTGAAGAAGATTGGGAAGCAGAGCATACTAGTCAACTTCAAAAAAAGTTGGTTGAAAAATACCCTGCACTCGCTAAAAAGACATTTGCCATTTCCCTAAATAAAAAAATCGTGAAAGAGGCCTCCTTAAAAGAAGGCGATACACTTGCATTGCTGCCGCCATTTTCCGGAGGATAAGGACTTATCTTTAAGTTGTGGATTTCGAAAGATATCAAAGACAAATTCAGGTCCCTTCTATTTCATTGAGAGGACAAGAACTTATTTGCAAGGCCTCAGTTCTGATTGTAGGGCTCGGTGGACTCGGTTGTCCTGCCGCTTTAAATTTAGCGGGTGCGGGCGTTGGGAAAATTGGACTCGTTGACGGCGATAAAGTCTCTCTTTCGAACTTACATAGACAACACCTCTACAATTCTAATGATGTTGGCCAATCAAAAGTGGCTGTGGCGAGCAAAAAATTACGTGACTTAAATCCTGAAGTTGAGGTCATCTCGCACAACTGTTTTATTGAGGCAAATAATTTGCATGCTATAGCGGACAACTACGATTATATTTTAGACGGAAGCGACCAAATAGACATTCGTTATCTCTTGGATGAATATTGTGCTGCGCAAAATAAAAAGTACGTCTACGGTTCTGTTTATCAATTTGAAGGCCAAGTCGCCCTATTCAATTATAAGGATAATGGAAGCATGTACAAATTCCTTTTCCCTAAACGCCCAGCTAATGACAGCATTCCTTCCTGCAGTGAAAATGGAATCCTACCATTTATTCCAAGCATTATTGGGAGCATGCAAGCTCAAGAAACCATTATGGATATTTGCCAACTGAGCAAGACCAATTCTTTAGTCCACTATAATGCCATGCGACAATCAATGTATCGCACTGAACTACCTATTCAGTGGGGAGAAAAATTATTGACTGTTGAACAACTAAAAAACTTCTCAATCCAAGCTTCAAGCATCGCATGAAAAAAATAAAAAGTATATTTCAAACAGGACCCATTGAACCACAATTCATTGCACGAAGTTTAGCCAAGCATCAAAGCAAGACGAGCATAGGAGCTCATCAAATGTTTATGGGACAAGTCCGCGCTGATGAGATAAAGGGGCAAGAAGTTCAGGCAATAGAATATACTGCCTATGAAGACATGGCCAATGAAAAGATGTTTGAAATAAGAGAAGAGATCTTTGCTCAATTTCCCATCACCTGCATGCATATTCATCACAGTTTAGGGAAAGTAAAACTTGGCGAAATTTGTCTTTTTGTGTTTACCTCTTCCCCTCATCGTAAAGCGGCAACAGATGCTTGCTCTATCTTGGTGGAACGCATTAAAAATGAACTGCCGATATGGGGTAATGAAATTCTTGAAGACGGAACATCTTGGAAAGTAAATACTTAATCAAAGATTCTATATTCCAGATAAAGAAAAACATTACGTCGGCGATCAGCGACTGAGTTATAGAGATAGCTCCCATCATTCTGTCTATGTTCTACGCTGATTTGATTAGATGATGCTCTCGGGAATAAAAATCGCATGCCATACCCAAGAGAAACTGAAAACTTTTTTAGATGTTTATTCTTGACGGAATCTAATCTATAACGCAGCAGAAATTGCTGATAAAAATCTTGCCCACTTCCAATTTGTCCTTGAATCCTTGTCTGCAAGGTATCAGCACCTTCATTTTGTATTCTCACTACGTCCACATCGTCTAGACTTTTGATACTGTTTTCAAAAACAAATTGAGCTTCTATATCAAAATTACCCTTGGTAAATCCAAGATAGGGCATGACGTTTAAGGAGCTATACGAGTATTGCATTGGTTCTACAGCATTCTCCCAATTAAGAAGTTCACGTCCTAGGTCTGGATTGAAATTGAACGAATTCCTGGCAAGGTCCAATTCCACACCAACATAGAATGCGGGTCTCACTTGGATTCTTCCATTCATACAAAGTGCTGGCTGCCAAGTATTCTCTCTAGTCATATTCTGTACACCGTCCCAACCTCTATTCAAATCTGAATTGAGTCGAATGGTCCGAGCCACTTTAGTTCCTAAGGTGGCGGAAAAATCTTGACCACTAACATCAAGTGATAAAATATGAAATAGAAAAACACATAAAAACACTTTTCTCATATCTCTAAAGACGATCCTAATAAACATAAAGTTAGTACTTGCATATATTTTTGATATATTTAAGAAAATGTCCAACATGAAATATTACCTCCTCCTTCTTTTCCCTCTTCTCTTGACTTCTTGCCTAAAAAATTGCATTACGGGCAGCGGTGATATTGTTTCCCAAGACATCACAATTGAAAATAATCCCTTCACCAAGGTGCTACTTTCTTCATCCTACAACATAAATATTGAAGAAGGGACAGAATTAAAGATGACCGCTCGTGGTCACGCCAACATTTTGGAAAAACTCGATTTGAGAATTGTCAACAACCAGCTGAGGGCCGACTTACAAAGTGGGAATTATTGCAATTTTGACTTAGAAATTGATATTGTCATGCCATCTCTAACTGAAGCCAAATTAGATGGCTCAGGAAATTTTAGCATTGGACAGTTTAATGAAGATATATTCACTGCTGAAATCGAGGGCAGCGGGGATATTTTGATAGACGATATGACGGCCAATAAGGTGACAGCTCGTATCAATGGTTCCGGCAATATTGAAATTGACGGGACCTGCGTTAGCGAAGATTTATCTATTGATGGCTCTGGAAACATTAATAGCTTCGATCTCAATTCAAGCATCAGTACCGCACTAATTCAAGGTTCGGGGAACATTGAACTCTCGGCTTCACAAACACTAGATGCCACTATTGAAGGTTCGGGAAATATTTATTACCGTGGCAATCCCATAATTACCCAAAACATCAATGGCTCAGGGAATCTTATTCAGGACTAATCTATTTCTTCAATAGAAGGGTCGTATTGCTTTGAGTGCCATCTTGAATACTTATCGCATAGAGACCACTTGGGAATTGCTCGATTGCTTCCAAAGAATAATTCGTTATCCCTGAATCCAAGTCTATCTCATCTGAGAGCAGAAGTTGTCCAAAAGAATTCGTCACAGTAATATTTACTGCATGAGCATTTTTTGCTGCAATGGCCACGACAGAATTACTGTTGTATGGATTTGGATAAACATTGAATTGTGGCCCATCGACACTGATGTTCTTTACGCCGGTTGGAACAGCATAGGAAATGCGAATGCTATCGATGGTAACATCAACTACTGGCTTATCGTTTGTTCCCGTTTGAACCACCCCAATCGCATCGACTATATTTCCTCCAGAGATCACCTCTCCAAAAATTGGATGGGCACTGGTCAAGGGTGTATTGTCGTAGTCCAAAAATATATTGTCTTTCAGATTAATAAAAAACTGACTACCCCCAGAGTTTGGAGAACCAGTATTTGCCATTGAAATAGTATGCTTTAGATTACTTGTTGCTGGATCAAATTCATCTTGAATTGTATAACCTGGGCCTCCGCTTCCAGTGCCTGTTGGATCACCACCTTGAATCATGAAGTTGCTGATGACTCTATGGAAAATAACCCCATCATAGAATTTTGCATTTACCAAATTCTTGAAATTTGTGGTAGTAATGGGCATATTCATATCATAGAGACGAAGGACAAAATCTCCGTTGCTTGTATAAAAAGTTGCTTCATTTTGAGCATAAATGCTTGTTGAAGCCAAAGACATAAAAAGGAAAAGAGTGTAGAGTTTTTTCATACGTTGGTTTGTTTGTCCTTCTAAGATAAGATTAATTAGCGATTGAGTTCTATATTCAGCACAGAAATCATCTTACACTTGGTCGACATCACTCATAAATCAAATACAAAAAGAACTGCCATTGCACAAGCTTATGTTCACTGCGGCAGTCTTGAAACTGTTCGCGCAATCAAAGAAAATAAGGTCCCGAAAGGAGATGTGCTATCATT
>Ga0209187_1001000_pt1 | contig 37520 bp, 23 predicted proteins | sample BantaG_FD_187430 | JGI IMG/M metagenome (GOLD analysis project Ga0209187, IMG submission 187430) | Marine algal microbial communities from Bantry Bay, Ireland - BantryBay_4 metaG (SPAdes) (version 2) | ecosystem: Host-associated > Algae > Red algae > Unclassified | place: Bantry Bay, Ireland...
GCGGCCAATCCGTCCGATGATTTGGAATTCTGCAGTACCACGCATGGTGTAGTCCTTTCGACTGGTTGTTTCGATGGCTTTGTCCCGGCCGAAAGGGGAAGGCGCGATCAAGTGGAAAGACGGAGGGTCCGCGCTCTTGGGCGTGGAAACCGTAATGACCGCAGGGAATGGTTTTCTGCTTGATCGTCACAAGCCGACCCTGCAGGCAAAAGCCAGCTCAAGAGAAACAGCCGGTCGACAGGACGAGGACCAGAACCGAGTGGTCCTGCAGGGATTTTCCAGAATGGACGCTATCGCATCGCTCTCGGCATGACCCGGATCATAAGTACCGCTGTCGCCGCGCAGGAAACGGCGATCCGACACAATACTGGAACCCCGATCGGTCTCAGCGCACGAACCCAGTGGATCAGGACACCCGCAAGACCGGTCTCACCCACCCCGCGGATACGGGTCAGGCTTATACTGGACAAAGAACGAACATTCTGCTCTGTATCTCACTGAACGCTCGAGTGAACCTCGCCCATTCCGTTGGTATCAGATCAGTACGCGAACGAAGGGGTAGTGCAACAGGGTAAGGGTCGCTCACCGGTTGGGAAACGAAAATCACGTCGTGAGACCCGGCCACTGACGAGTTTCATTTCGCACGAAATCGGAGCCATACGGCTCTTCCTCCTCGCGTCCGGGATCGTGATCCGAAGGACGTGCTCGTCCGTCCTGCTCTACCTAGATGAGCCTGAAGGGGAGGGGCACTTGTGACCCGGATCGATTGGCGAGACTTGGCAGGGCAGGGCGGATGTGCCGCTCGCGACAGCGAGTAGAGCCCAGCCGGCAAAGCCGGGACGCCCGGAATCTCGAGGAACTATGAAGACCACTCCTCAAGCATCGCTCCATTTTGTGCATGAAAAGATCAGAACTGCGTGAATTCCATGATTTGTCCGGTTGCTTACAATGCGGCACCGAGTCTTTCGGACCGGCCGCGAAATTGGGCGTGCTCTGACGAGTCCTCCACAAGAAGGATTGCATCAGTGGCAATGCGTCGAAAAATGGGGGTAATCATTTGTTGACGAGAAACTGCCGCGATGATGGCTCTTCTCCGGCCTCGCTTGGCGGTACGAATTGATCGCTGAAAGCGGAGAGGGCAGGACCGTGCATCGAGACGATCAATCGAGCAGCTGACCGATCACCCCCAGACCTGCCCTTATAGATCGATCATGTAACGTGAGGCCCGATGACATCGCGGAGAACTTTGGTTGCTTGTGGCCAAGGTGCGGCCGCGCCGGTGTCCGTTCGATATTTTGTGATTTCGTAGGTCCGACCAGTCGCGCGTGCGCACCCTGAAACTGGGGCGGATCGCGCAAGCGATCATCTCTCTATGGTCGAAGGTTGGGGCGGCAAAGCCGCCCCAAGTGCCGGTCAGGCGTCGCGATCAGCGTCGCCTTTCTGCTGGTGCTTTGCGAGGAGGTGGAACTCCTCGGTCAGCAGATCGACGGTGTAGACCCGCTCGCCATCCTTCTCGTAGGAGCCGTTGCGAATGCGGCCCCCTACCTTTGATCTCCTGAGGTTGTCACCGCCGCCATCAAGCGCGAGCACGAACCACAGCGCATATTCGGCGATCTGCAGATGGCAGAGACCAACGAGAAGAAGGCCCGCTCGATCAAATACCAGATGACCATCGCAAGATGTCACTGGTCAAGGAGGTCGATGAGTTTGCCTTCGCAGGGCGCTCCGCAGGAGGGACTCCGGTCGATGGAACGCTCATTCGCGACATCGCCAATGGGGACTTCTTTCAGCACCTGCGGCGCGCTACTCAGCGCAATGCCGTTCTGATCGGTGGACTGGCACGGGCAGACCCATTTCGCCCGCAACTGGTCCAAGAGCCGGTTTTTCAATGTCGTTGATCTGGACAACAAGGTGGACTCTGTGGTCCGTGCTGACCGACAGGGCCATACAGCTGATTTGGTAGCCTTCCTGATCCTTGATCAATTGGGTTATCTGCCCTTCACCCAAACAGGCGGGCAGTTGCCATTCCATCTCAACAGTAGTCTCTATGAACGACATCCGTCATTGTGACGACCAATCTTGCCTTTGGCGAATGGCCCCTCGACGCTTCGCCTTCGGCTTTGCAGCGAGGGGCTAAAACCAAGAAGATCGCGCCGAATAAGGGGGGGGTCATTTCTGAAAGCCGATTGACAGTCCAGCAGAATGCTCTTCGGAGTATGATAAAAGTTCCCCCGTACCGATTCGCGTGCATGGTACATAGAGTTCCGACTAATGAAACTTCACCGCTCACATCCCGGCCATGCTACGCGGTAGGTTGTCGGCGAGATCAATGCGTGCCTGGCGGTACCATTCAACGGCGCGCCCCGGCACGCGATAAACTGCGAAGGTCGTTGCCCGCCCCGCCGCGCCCTTCAGCCCGGCATGAATGGTCGGCGCCAGATCGCTCATGTCGACCGCACCGCCCCCCGGCATCCTCGGCATCTTCCAGCGGGCGACCTCCGCCATCGCTGCGCCCATACGCTCCTCTGACGCGTCGAGCGGCACGAAGAAGATCGGGGTGCCACCCACCTCGCGCAGCATTCCGTCCCAGAGCGCGATCCGCGACGCCAGCGGCCCGCGAGCCCCGCGCGGAATGTAGCGCCCCTTCGGTTCGATAGGTCCCGCCGTCGGATCGAGCGCGCCAAGTAGGAAGGTCAGCCCGATGATGGCCGCTTCCACGGCGAGTGCGGCGATGAAGGCGGGTTTCGTTGCATTGAGCGCGGCGGGGTCGCGGGTCACCGGTAGGCCGACCCACCCGCCCGCGAAGGCCATGATCTGGGTGAAAGAGTTGCGCAGCGCCATCTCGATATCCGCTTTCGCCGCGCGGGGCGGCAGGGCGGGCAGGGCGGTCGGCTCGGCCAGCAGCGCCTCGGCCCTACGCAGGAGGGCGACGGCGCCGGTATCGCGACAGACGAAGGCGCCGTATGACGCATCGTCGAACGTGCCCCTGAAATCCGCGATGGTCCGCTCGACCCACAGCCGTGTCGCCGCGAGACGGGCATCCCGGGCCACGGCCTCGGCCCGGCCCAGCGATGCGGCAAGAGCAGCGTCGTCGGCCCGGCTCGGCAGGCGCACGGCGTCCCGCGCGTCGGCCAGCACCGCGCCGATGGCCTCGGCGCGCTCCCCTGCCTCCTCGTCGAGCCGCTCGCGCATGCGCGAGCGCGGCCCCTCGCCGGTGATGGCGCGCGTGCCGTCGCAGGAATTGCCGCTGCGCACTTCCGTCCGCTTCCGGTCCTGCATGAACACGCTCACCTCGATCATGGTGTCGCGCAGCGCGACCGAGCGGGCCGAGAACTGCGCCAGCGCCTTGGCGATTGGCTGCATCCGGCGCTCCGTCTCCAGACCCGCCAGCGCGACGTTGAGGTTCAGCACAACGGCCCAGATGGCCGCCGCCAGCACGCCCGAGCACAGGCTGAACCCCGCGCCGCCGAAGGCCGCGAGAAGGCGCTTACCGCCATCGCGGCTGCGGTTCGAGGCCTCCGCCCAGAAGCCCGCCACGAACACCTGGATCATCAACGCCCCGACAGCGGCCATGATGATCTCGGCCCGGTTCACGAGGGCCGGATCGAGCGCGGCCATTGCCGCCTGATCCGAAAGCCTGGAGAACAGCATCCACAGCCCCGTCGCGGTCCCCGCGAGACTGACGAGGTTCAGCAGCAGCCAGCCGAACCGCCCTACGAAGCGAAAAAGTCTGCCCGATTGTCTAGTCATCCTGTTGTCCTCCTTGAGTGGTGTGAATGTCCGCCGCCATCGCCGCATCGAGCGCAGCCAAGGCGAGCGTGCGCACATGCGCGCTGGTGATGCCCCGCAGCGGGGCGTTGATCTCCGGGCTGCCGATCATCGCGAAGACGCCGTAAGGCACCCCGCGACAGACCGCATGCAGCATCACGAGGCGATCCCGCACGCCGCGCCCGGTGGGGTCGGCGGTCTCGCTCGTCCCGGTCTTGCCCCAAGACGATCCCGCGTCGCAGCCGCGCGCGGCCAGCGCCGGAGCCAGCGCAGCCAGCGTGCCAGACGGATCGGCGATCGGGGCGGCGAGCGCGGTGGCGAGCGCCCCGCGGCGCGTCCCCGCGATCATCTTGGGGGGCAGGGCGACGCTGTCGCCGCCGCCGGACAGGATGCGCGGCGTCTGGGCTGTTGCGATCTCCCCCTCAATCCCGCGCGCCATGGCGGACAGCGCGCGCATGGCGTATTCCGGCGACAGGGGCGGCGCCGTGCCCGTCGCGATCGCCCGGCGGGAGGGCCGCGCTTCAGTCGGCGCGCCACCCAGCCGCTCGATCCAGTCCGTGACGGCGCGAACGCCTACGATGCGGACCGCCTCGGCGATACCCAGATTGCTGCTGCGCGCCAGCACCTCCGGAAGGGACAGATGGCCGTCCGCCGCCGTGCAGTCGTCGGTGCCGGTGTCGCCGTCGAAATCCTGCAACCCGTCCCAGCTGCGCCGGCAGACCGTGTCGATGTCATGCGCGACCAGCACCGGGGCGATCATCGCTTTCATGATGCTCGCCAGCGCACGGTGCGGCGTGCTTCGCTCCAAGCCGCCATCGGGCGCCGCGCGGGTCGGCCCATGCCACAGGCCATGACGGTTCTGGTAAGCCGCGACAATGCGGTCCGCTGCCGTGCCCAGACGCATGGCGATCGCCAGGACATCGGCGCGGCGCGTCTGCCTGTCGCAATCGATCAGGCAGGCCACGCCCTCGCCCGACGCGTCGATGCGCCGGTCGAGGCGCGCCACAGCCCTCGACAGCAGGGCCTGGGCGGCGGGGTCGATGGTGGCGTGCAGCGGCTCGTCTGCCTCCCCCCCCGGTTCGAGCGCCAACGCCTCCACGATGAGGCTGCGCGCGCCCTGAAGGCCGGGCGCGCCGCGTCTCTCGGCGACGGGCAGCACCAGCGCGGCGAGGGCCTTGCGCGCCGCGCTCGCCTCGGCGGGCGATATTCTGCCGTCCTGCTCCAGTTTACCGATGCAGCGTTCATCCGCCCGGCGGCGCACGTCCTCGAAGCGCTTCTCCGCGCGCCGCTGTGTCTGCATTCCAGCGCCGATGGCGGGCAGCAGGATTGGCCGCTTGTACCCAGAGACGAGGATGCAAAGTTCGGCGAGATCGAGGTCGGCGAAATCCTCCTTGCCAAACACAGCTTTTGGAAGCATCCCGCCCGCCACCGCCAGACCGCTGCGCGGACCGCCGCGATGGAGGGCTGCGGGCATCGTCAGGGCGACGAAGCGGTTGCGCGCCGCCGTGTCGCGTAGCGGCCCCGCCGCCAGCCGCATCACCTGCATCATGTAGCCCAGCTTGTCGGTCACCGTCAGTGTCTTCGCCTGCGCATCGTCGAGAACCTCGAAGCCGCTGAGCATCCCCGTACTGCCGCCGATGCGCCTGCCGCCAGTTACGATACTGCGGATGGCGCGCAGGAGACCCCGGATATCGGTCGACAGGATCGTGCCCGGACCCGCGTGATAGCCTTCCACCACCATGATCACCGGACCGAACCGGGCGATCTGCGCGGGGTCGATCTCAGCGGTGACGAGGCTCGGGGTGGCGGTCTCGCCCGCTTCCGGCGCCGCGCCGGGATCCGAACAGTCTGGCGCGGTGCGCAGCCATGCGGCGATCCGTCCGTCTGCCCCCTGGACCGGAACATGCAGGGCGCAGTCTAGTCTGGTGACCGTCCGGGCCCACATCTCGTCCGTGGAGGGTGCCACCACCCGCACCAGACCGGCGACCGCCGCATCCGTCTGCGCAGGCGCGATGAAGGCCATCACCGGCAAGGCGGTGCAAAGCGCGAGGGTCGCGCCGACGATCCGTGCGGCCCCGGAGATGCGCAGGGCAGGCAGGCGCGGCAGAGACCGGGGGCGGGGGTGAGGAAGGTGCGGCGCCCGCCGGATCAGCTCTTCGGCGGTCCGTTTCCAGATCCTATCCTCGGCGCGCTCGGACCGCCGCTTGCGCAACCCCTCGATCCACCGCCACAGCGCGTGGGGTACCCCGTTCTCCTGCTTCAGCTTACGCGTTGCATCGTCCGCGTGCTTGAGGTACTCGCTAAGGCGGTCGTTCTGCGGGTTCTCAAGATAGATCAGCAGGGTCGCTTCTTCTGCGATTGCAGCGTGCGCCATGTCTTTCGGGGTTCGGCTTTTGATAATGTTATGCGTAGTGTATCCGTGAAACGTCTGACGGTGCGGCATCCTTTTCCCCTCCCTTGTTCGGGTTCTTCTGGAACACCTGCATCCGTCGGATGAGGGGGGATGGATAGCTATTTTAAGACTATTTCAACGAACGACGTTCACCGTCGAAACATCGCCGCCGATACAACGCTGGCGGCATAAGGATCGGCTCTTCTGGCACGGTCGGACGCCGACCCCCGATCGTTTTCGACCGCCGGGTGATCTGACGGTGAATCCTTCCGGTCCTCCGCACACGTCAAACCAGATCTCTTTTGGCACTATCCTGCAAAACAAAACCTCTTTGTCGTTCGGGATACGAAAAAACGGAAAAGTTTTTTGACAAGCGGCAATATTGTATTGTCATGTTTTTTAGACTGGGCTTACATGGGCTCTAGAACAGGTTGAGTTCGCGCGTCCTTTTCGTGTCTGGGCTGCATCGCGACGAAGGTCGGACGCGCCGGTAAGGCGGAGTGCTGATCTTCCTGTCGTGGTCCGGGGGTGCAACGACGATGACGGCAAGAACGGATCCTCTCGATTGCCTTCTCTATGCCCTGTTCTGGTGGTCGCGTCGGGAAGGGAAGGTCAAGGCTCCCAACAACCGCGCGATCCTGCGTAAGATCCGAAGCGGGTCGCAGCCGCCTCACGAGACTATTTTCAGCCAACTGAAGAATGGCACCGCCAAGCACGGTTCAAACGAGATCCCGAAGCTCCGGCGCGCGCTTGCCGGTCCTGATAATAGAAAGCGATGCGAAGCCATTGAGGGCCTGCTGGGGATGGATGGCGTACTGCGGTGCAAGACCGCCGACGAGCTCGAAACGTCCCTCGCCGCCGACATGTCCTGCCACCGCTCCAAGACGGCCTACCGCTCTGGCGAGCGCGTCGTCATCTACGATACGGGCGACGATTGCGTCCCCCGCCGCTTTCCGGTTTCAACCGAGCAACGGGCATGCGAGGAACTGGAACGGATGATCGCCGGGTCCGATTTTCCCGTGATCGGGTGGAAGCACCGTTTCGACGCCGGGGCGGGCATTCCTCTGGACGATCTGCACCGGCAGACGGAGATCGCCACGCGCTATCGCAAGGTCGCCCATATCTGGCCGGGATGCCTAAACAACCCGTTCCAAGAAGAGATGCTAGAGCTGTGCACCCGGCTACGGCAGGGGCAGAAGCCGGTCCACAGCACGCGGGCCTTGCTGAACCTGCTGAGAGAGCATTGTGTGCTGCTCGTGGTCCATCTTCCGGAGTTCTTGGATTTCGTGCCCGCGAACGCGAATGCAAACGTGCTGCGCCGCCTGCTCGAACTACCATGCGACACGGATGCGGCGACGCTGTTTCCGCCCGGACATCCACCCGTCGCTTTCTTGTCGAGCACGCGTTACACGTTCGATCTCGTTTCCATCGGCAAGTCTACCCGTGACCGGTACGACCGCGAGATGCGCAGCGCGACGGGGCGCATCGACGAGACCCTTGCGATCGCCGCCGAGGAGCGGCTGATCGAAATGAACATGATCCGCAGTCGGCTGGTGGAGGAGATGGGATCGCCCTCCGTCGAGGATACCGGCCTGCTGATGAGCCGGGTGGATACGATGGATGACGGCACGGCCGCGTGCGAGAGCGCCCCCGTGCACATGAAGATTCGCGCCATCGCCGCCGCGCGGGAGGACGCACGCCACGGGTTTCTCGATCCTTCAGGGGGCTTCGAACGTCTCGTCGGCAACGATTTTAATCGGCACCCGGACCTCTGCACGTTCCATCGCGAAGTGTCGCTCTACGTGGATTATCTGCGCGAACGCGAGCGGATCTCCGCCGGGGCGCCGCCGAAGCTTGACCTCTTGCAATGCACAAGCGCCTCCCTTCACTGGCTGTCCGAAGACAGTCTTCTCTATCTTCACCATTGTGGCGAGATCGAGGACGCCGATTGCGATCACATCCTGAACATGAGTGCGAGCATCCATGTCGATTCCGGGAGGACCGAGGGCAAGCGTACGCGCAAGTTCTATTGCAGTCTCGGAGCGAAGGCGACTGTGCAGGAGATCTGGCAGCGGGTCGCGCCTGAGAGGCGACGACGGGTCCATTATAAAATCGCCCGGTATCTGCTGGAATCACAGAACGACAAGTCGCGCCTGCCGAACGAATTCCCCTTCGAACCCCATTGGGGACGCAGCCGCATCTATTTTCTGGGCGAGAGCATCCGCCATCTCATCCGCTCCTGCGACGACGTGGCGGTACCAAGGAAGGCCGCCCTCAGGGAGAATATGGCGAGCGTACCACGAACCGAGGGCGATTCCTGTCCCCTGCCCGAATGGATCGATAAGCAGGCCTCCGTCGATCCAGCGACGATGATCCATTATTGCTACGAGTTCCTTTTCCGGCAGGAACTGAACGGAGAGCGGCGACAGGACGGCAAGCGCAACCTATCCCGGCGGCATGGCGCGTTTAAGTACGCCGTCGAGCTTCTGACGCTGATGAGCGACGGACAACGTATCGGAAGGCCGCATCCTTGCCTGCATCCGCGCTTTCACTACGATTTCAGGCGCGAATGCGGCTTGGCGTTGCTCGATGTAGGCAGCCTCCACGAGGCGCGGCGCTGCTTTGCCGAGATGGCGGAGGCCGCGCGGCGGAACGCAGCGGCCAGCGAAGAGGCCGCCGAGGTGGACGATGCGATCATGCTGGAGGTCGATGCGCTGTTGCTGGGGGCACTCGTCTACTTCACCGAAGGCGACGCGAACGCAGCAACGGACAATGTTGCGCAAGCCGATGCGCTGCTTTGGGACCGGTACGCGCAACGCGTGCCAGCCCGATCCGGCGAACGCGATGAGCCGAACCGGTCTGCCAGAAAAGAATTCGGAAACAAACTGCGACAGATCCGACTGCGAGAGGCGCAGGCCTGCTATTTTCGTGGTGAATATAAGGCTGTGGTCGATTGCATTCAGGCTCTCGAAGTTCGTCCGCTTACGGATGAAATTGTTTTTCTTCGGGATGCAGAGCTGCAAGCGATCATGAACCGGAATTTTCCTGGCTTCGAGATAGACGCGCCTGATGGCCGGATCGAAAGACACGGTGCATCCGAGAGTCATGCTCTTCGGCCGAGGCGTAGCCAAATCAATACGGAGACGCTGCATTTCAAGATCGCCGCCCTGCGTCGCCTCGCCGATCAGGAGACGGATGCGGAAAGGCGCCGGGAGGCCCTGCAAGAACCGTTGCGTCTGTGTATGGACGGTCTGCTCCGCGCGAGCGGTGAAGGGATGCATCACAATGCGATCGGGCTGCGAATCGCGCTGGCGGCTGTCAACCGTGACCTTGGCCAGTTCGATCTTGCGGAAAGGATCATGGATCAGGCGCATCTCGATCTGCTGCGCTTCGGCGGATCAGAGCGCACCTTCCTAGCTTTTCTCGGGGAGGCTTCCCGGCTTCTCCACGTTCAGGGGCGCCTCCTCCACGGATACGCTACCTATCTGCATCCGCTGATCCAGCGCGCCCATGCTAAGAACTTCGGGCGCGAGCACCAAAAGGCCTTGGCCCATGCGGAAATGGTGCTGTCGAGCCTTCTGGAGATGGCGAGGGCGGCGGAGCGGGAACCCGATGCCGATGCAGGCCTCGAATGGCGGCAGAAGCGCATCGACGCCCTCTTTCAGCATAGCAGGCTACAGCAGCATACCATGCCGCGCCGCAACCGCTCCGATATCGTCGCGGGCCCGTTCTTCGCCTACAGCATCTCCCGCTCGCGCGACCGGATGCGCCAGCTCGCGACGGTCGATGGGATCGAGAAAGAACTAGCGCGCGTCCAGGAACAGTGCGCATTAAAGGCCGCGCATCCCGCAGTTCCCTCAACTAGGGGTCGGTTCCTGCCGAATGTTAAATAACACCCCAAGGAAATTTCAACCTCAATTCGCACCATCCTTTGCGAAATTTTCACTGTGACATGGCGCTGTTGCACAGATCGGCTGGATGCCGGATTTCTCCATAGTCCATTCGGTTTCACGTTCTCTGGATTGCGATGGTATCGGGCGATCCAAGCGCGGTGAAGTGGTTGAGGACGCTGGTACGGATCTGTAGTTCGGCGACCTGTCTATCGAACTCGCGGGCCATGATGCCCTGACCGAGCCGTTTGACGCAGTTCATCTTGGTCTCGGCAAGGGATCGTCGGTGATACTCGCTCCAGCGTTTCCAGATCGCTCGGCTGAAGCGCTTGCACGCCCGTAGCGCCTCGTTCCTGACGACAGCTCCCTGCGTGGTCGGCTTCCATGGCTTGGCGTTCTTACGAGGCGGTATGATCGCATCGGCACCGCGGTCGGCAATGGTGTCATGGCACTTGCGGGTATCGTAAGCGCCATCGGCCGTGACCGATCCGATCTCCTGATCGGGTGAGATTTGCGCCAGCAATTCGGGAAGCATGGTGGGGTCACCAACCCCTGCACCCGTGACCTCGACTGCCTGAACCTCCAGTGTTTCCGCGTCAACAGCGAGGTGGAGCTTGAGCCAGCGGCGGCGCTTGGAGGGGCCGTGCTTGCGCGCGTGCCATTCGCCATCACCCTCTACCTTGATCCCGGTGCTGTCGATCAGGAGGTGCATCGGCCCGGTCGAAGCGCGGCGAGACAGGACAACGGCAAGGTCTTTCTGACGACGGCTGAGCGTGCTGAAATCGGGGACGGACTAATCGAGCCCGGCTAGCTTCAGGAGACTTGTGACAAACCCCGTCGTCTGCCGTAGCGCCATCCCAAACACCACTTTCAGCGTCAGACACGCTTGAATGGCGGCATCGCTATAGACCTGCCGACCACCGCGTTTGCCCTTACCATGCCATCTTGGGATCAAACCAGATCGTCAGCGATCCGCGACGCTTCAGCGCCGCATTGTACGAAGCCCAGTTCGTAGTCTTGTAGCGCGGCGTGATTAGTTTGCTCATCAGCCTCAGCTATCACGCTGGGTTCTCAGTGAGAATCCCAAGTCGATCAATGCAACAGAGCCCTACAGTACTCACGGGCCGCACAACTTTAAAAATATAAGAGTGTTGGCAATACCGTTTTATTTTGCAAGTATCGGGTAATGTTGGGGGGCAACACGATGGGTAATAAGGCAGTACCGGTTAGCAACGGCATCTTGATTATCGGTGATCCGGTCGTTGATCGGTTCGCAATCCATTTGCCGCCCGCAATCGCGGATACGAATGCCGCGGGCGCTGCGGAAGACTGGCAGCGGCGAGACCGTGCTATTCTCGGCTACCGACACGGCGGTATCTTCCTCACGCGCGATGTCCTCCGGAGCCTCGTGAAATCCGACACGTCGGTAGGGTGGGTCAGTCTTAGGCGGGATGACAGCGAGCATGTCCTGCATTCGATGGCGGAGCTCCGTGTTGTCGATAAAGGCGTGCCATGCCGTTTCGGCGATGCTGCGGGCATCGGGAAACAGGGGGTTTTCAAGGCTCGGATCGCCAGCCTGGATGGCTATCACCTCGACAATCTCGGTCCCATCGAACAGCCGTCGCGGTCGCTTGATAGCCCTTGCTCCGTCGTCGTCCTCAATGATGCGAGATCGCGGGCGACACGGATAGCGGCGGATATGAATGTCCTTTCCAAGGCCGTCGGTCCGCATACCGTCGTGCTCCACAAACGACATCTGCCGCTGGGCGACGGTAACGCGCTGCAGGCGCATCTCGACGAGGCCGTCCGCCCGCGCATGTTCGCGCATGTCAGCGCGGATGACCTGCGCCGCGAAGGCGTCGTGTTACGGTCGGAGCGCTCCTGGCGGCAAGCCCTTGATGATCTGGAAGTGGCCTCTAAGCAGAGCATACTGGCGGAACTGCTCGGGAATTACGCGGGCGTGATCGTGCAATGCGGGGTCGAGGGAGCGATCCTGTTGCGATCCCCCGCACCCGGACGAACCGCCGTGTGCGATGCGGTGATCGATCCGGTGCGGGCGGAAGGCGAGTGCGAACGCGAGCCTGACGGCTACGGCCACGGGGTGATGAACGCCTTTCTGTGCGTCCTCGCCGTCCACTTGCACGCGGCAATCATATCCCAGGGTCACGCCCGGTCCTTTCCCGACGAGGCGGCTCTGAAGGCCGCGCTCGGGGCCGCGCGATCGGTGGCCATGGGGGCTTTTACCGTGACGCTGGAGGCTGATGGCGTGAAGATCGATCCGCCGGATGTCCCGAACAATGCCGACGAAGGCGAGAAATATTTCGCGCGAATTGGAGAGCCGCATTCCGATCTGCCCCTCCAAGTCGTGCAGGATGGAACGGACGCTCTGAAAATACCTCATGCGCGCTTCGGCAAGCTCGTCACGGCCGAGGAAAGCGAGATGATCGCGTATCGCGCCCTTGCGCGTCTCATGACGGACTACGTTACCGGAAAGTCGGATCGTCCGCTTTCCGTCGGGGTATTCGGACGACCGGGTTCGGGCAAATCCTTTGGCATCGAAGAAATCGCCAGCGGTCTCGGGGTCGATGTCCACACCTACAACCTGTCCGAGATAGAGGCGGACGATCTGCCAGGCTTCTTCCACGAACTGCGTGATGTCACGCTGCGGGGTCGGTTGCCGCTGTGCTTTCTCGACGAGTTCGACAGCAATGGGGGCGCATTGATCTCGCGCTTCCTCGCGCCGATGCAAGATGGGAAGTTCCGCGACGGAGCGCGCACGCATCCACTCGGCCGCGCCATTCTCGTCTTCGCCGGAGGGACGGCGTCGACCCTCGACGAATTTCGCTCGGGTCGGCCACTCGAAACCGGCACGGACAGCGAAGCAGCGCGCATGGCGCGGGCCAAGGCCCTCAAGATTCCGGATTTCGTCTCGCGCCTGCGTGCCAAGATCGAGATTGTGGGTCTCGGCGATCCCGGATCGGGTACCGACGATCCGGGGCGGGCGCTGCGCCGGGCGATCCTGCTGCGCTCGATGATCGAGCGTCATGCGCGACGGGCGGTCATCGAGCCAGACGGGCGGGCGCGGATGCCCGATGCCCTGATCCGGGCCTTCCTCGACGAAGCCGTGTTCCACAACGACGCCCGTTCGATGGAGCAGATCGTGCTGTCGAGCGCGCTGACCGCGACGGGTGGCGGCTTCGGTGCGCCCGATCTGCCGCCCCGGCATCTTCTCGAGATGCACCTCAAGAACGCTCAGGAATTTCTCGCCGCCGCGACGGAGGCGGGTGCACGATGACGCAGGATGGGGAGAACGACGAAAGACCCGAGCCAAGACGTCGCGATGCAGCAAAGACCTATGACGACGTTCGCGAACAACTGCGCTACTGGCCCTACGCCGTCCACCAGATCGACGACACGTTGGACATTGACCTGATCGAAGGCCGGGGGCGCCAACTTCTCTTTCAGGCGATCAACTCGCGGATACTGACGGCCTTCGCCGGATCGGGCGTCTCGGCCGCTTACGGTCGGCTGGGTTGGTGGTCGTGGCAGCAGGAGCAGTTCTCGGTAGTCGAGCAGGGCACCAAGGCTTTCGACGAGCTTGCAACGGCTTCGGTCGATATGATGGACCATTTGATCGACATCGTGCGCCCGGACGGCTCCCAGCCCGCAGCGAACTCTTTCCGCGCTTGGGCGCACAATCCTCCGGATAGTGAGGAAGACGAGATTCGCCAGGCGGTCGAGGAACAAGCCGTGATCCAGGGTGCCATCGGCGGGAAGCCTGATGACAAGCTTCGCATAAAGGAACGGGAAAGGCGCGAGGAACTCCGGCGGCGCCATCGCTATAACATTTGGCGCTGGCTCGATGCACGGCGCAACCGCGTTCTGGGGGCGCAGAAGCAGATCGTGCATCTAAAACGGACCTTCGAGCGCGCGAATGCGGAGGGCGGGCATTTCCCCGGCGGCGAAGAACTGCCCATCAAGTTCCAGATCGCGCAGCAATTGCACGAGGAGCTGCGCCGTCATGTCGGCATCTTCCTCGAACCGCGCGTGGGCGAGGATGCCGCGCCCGACGAGGACCAGAAGGAAAGGATGATCAATGAGGCCTGGGCCGGCTCTCGCATCGACCGCGAGGGCGCGGCTCCGGTAGAGGCGCTGGAATGGCTACAAGGGTGCTTGCCGAAGCACTTTTATCCCCGAAAATGGCGTAGGGATTATCGGGAAGCGCTAGGTGTGTATTTCGACCTCTACGCACGGCCCCAGGCGCGGGCGAGTGCCGAAGACTATGCCAAGATGCTGCTGGTCGATGAGCGCGCCCATGCGATGATTACGCTGCGCGGCGGGCTTTTCCCGGGCATCGAGGTCAAGGACCTGAAGCATGAGCAGGTGGCCAAGCTCTCGCGGCTGGAGGCGGCGCTCGACATCTACGACCTCGGTGCATTGCGCCGCGATATCCCCGGCATACGCGAAGCGCCCGATCGCTTTCGCGTGCTGCGAGCCTTCGAGTTCCAGACGCTCGAAAGGATTTCCGCCGAACTCGAAAAACAGATGGGCAAGACGCCGGGCGACGCGGGCGCGGCGGAATCCGACGGCGCTTCACCGGATTTCAAGGACTGGCATTTTGCCGGCAGCATCAAAGCGATAAATTCGGCATTGAAGCGATATGCGGATGGCCGGGCCGCTTCCGGCAGCGTCAGGCGGACCTATCTCACGCCCAGTTCCCGCTTTCTGGTGGGTGCCTATCTCGCGCTGCATCCGGATCCTTGGTCGCTTGTTTGGAAAAACGAAGGGAAGGAAGGTCTCGCTGACGATTCTGACCTCTTCCCAAAGCCGGACCTGAACCGGTTTCGCGGACGTCGATCGGTCATTGCGCAGCGCTTCGATCCGCTTTCCAAAATCGTTCGCGGACTGGGGGTTCGTCGCTTCATCACTCTCAACTACGATTTCGAGATCGAACGCTATTTTCAGGATGCGGGGTACCGCAACTTTCCTAAACGGGGCGCCTCGGTCCATACGTCGCGCCCCGAGACGCCCCACCCCGACGCGAGTCGGGTGGACGGGCTTGGCGGTGTTCTGACCGACAGGACATTCGAGCGTGAGACGGCGGCCGATCTCGTGGAATTCGCCGTGGGCGCAGCGGATGACGATGCCGGTGTGTTCCATCTGCATGGGCGAGCGACGCGCGAAGACGGCCTCGTGATCACCGAGCGCGACTACATGAACCTCTATCTGTGGGAGGATGAGCATCGCGATACCGTCAACGAGGGCATCGCGATGGCGTTTTCCAGCACGCCCCTGCTGTTCCTCGGCCTCGGGATGGAGGAAGCGGATCTCCTGCGCCCGTTGCGACAGTTCATGTCGAACCGTGATCGCACCGTGGGGTATCGGGCCGTCGCACTTTTGCCCGCCGACAAGACAATCGAGGCCCGTACCAAGTTCTCCGTCAGTACCTTCCTGCGCTACGGGGTTCATACGATCTTCTACGGCAGCGGCGCGGTCAAACTCCCCGACACGGAAAACGGGGGAGAGAAATCACTGGGGCTTGACTGGCTCTGCCGCATGATGGTGCTTCGCGCGGCGCTCAAGAACGAGTTCAAGGCTCTTAGGAAGGAAATCGAAAACTGTAAGGACGGTAAAAAGTGCGGAGGGTCCAAGGAGTACGACGACTACGAGAATTGCAAAGCTTGCAAGAAGCGTAACGTCTGCAAGAATTGCGAGGTCTGCAGGGTATGCAAGCCGAAAGCCGTGCTCGCGCGATTGGCGCGCGCCGTGGGTCAGGTGACGGACGATATCGCGGGATACGAGGAGAAGACCTCCGCGCTCGGCGTCCTTCTTGGGGAAAGAATCGTGCTTCCCGAAAAAGGCGCGGCGAACGATGACCTGCTGGAAAAGGAGTTCGAGAGTATCGCTAAGGCCCTTGTTGCAGAGCGAAGCAAGAAGGATTTGCTCGTTTGCAGCTTTACGCCGATTCGGCCCGAACTGATCGACGGCGAGAGCCGGCATTACGATGACAACCTCCTGCTCAACGGCAAGGACTACGTCGGCTTCGCGACGAAAGTCATGAGCGAAATGCTGCGCCTCGTGCTCAGGATGCATCTACAGCCGGACAAGGTCCACGAAAGGGAGTTCGCAGCCGCGCAGATCATGCTGGACGGGCTTGGCGGATCGCTCCTGACCGGAAGCCTCAACGCACAGCTCGTTCTTCTGGAACGGGAATGGCGTTCATGGTGGTACAACTGGCAACAAAGCCCCCCCCATCGCATCGCCCGTTTTCAGAGTTTGGCCGTAGCGCCAGAAGCCCTTGAAGACGACCCCGAGCGGCATGTCCGCTTCGAACCTGCCCGTGTCGTACGCCATCGGGTGGACAGCCTCATCACGAATGTGAGTAGGCTGGAAGAACAGTATTACGATGGTCGTCATCCGGAACTGATCGACCCTAAAGGCCGATTGGTCGAGAATGGGCGCACGAAAATCCGCGCCTTCGACACCTTCATTGAGGCCCTGGCCGATCTGGGGCGCGACGGCACCCCGGCGCCGGACCCGGAGCGCCGGTTCCTGACGACGATCGCGGCAGCACGAGGGTATGGCAAGGGCACCCTTCTGACGGCGATGGCCACGCGCAAGGGCCTGTCGCTCTACGAGGCCGCCGTCTGGCGCCGCGATGGAGACGCCACGGCATCCTCATGGTGGCGCCGCGAGCGTGAAAACCCGTCCTTCATCGTCGCGGCGATCTTCATCAACCTCAACTTTTCGACCGAAATCGCGTCGACCTTCGACATGCTGATCGATACCCTGCGTACAGTCACGGCGGCGCTTGCCGCAGCGGGACATGCGTTGGACACTAGGAAGAGAACGCGGCGCAGCATCGCCGAGATCAAGATAGACCTGTCCCATTCCTTCGATCCGGGGCGCGAAGACAACAAAGCACCGTACCGCGTTATCCGCAAATCCCGTGTCAACGAACACCGCCCGGCCAAGGACGCCGAAAAGTCGCATTACAAGGAATTCGACGAGCAGCAGGAGGAGATCCGCCGTCTTTCGCGTCTGGATACGGTGGTTTACCTGTTCGGCAGATTTAAATCCCTGAGCGAGAAGCTGGCTCGACATGATGGGTTCGGTCGCCCGCGCCTCCTCCTCTATCTCAGCGGCATGGATCTGACGTTTCGCCGGGACGGACGGCCGAAGAATGGCGAGATCGCCGCGCTCTACACCCTGCTCTTGGGCGAGACGGCGCAGGCGATGCCGATCGATATTGTCCTAGTGGGGTCGGAATATCGGCTGGGATACCCCTTCAATACCCAGCTTTCCACGACGCGCGGCGACGCGCGGCCCGCGCGCGACTTCGTACAGGTGCAGATGGACCGGCGCGACCTTCCCGGCGTCGCGCGGGAGCGCATTCGCGACCGTCGGCAATCGGGGTCGCTGGTCATCGATCCGAAAGACACGCCGCTGCCAGCAGCATCGCACGGATCGGGCGACCGGGTGACCGACGTCGCCCGTATCAATCACGTACATTTCGCGCGGCCCGTATCGGCCACCGCGCTTCTGCTCGACAACTTTCAGGTACTGGCGATCGCGCTTTATATCAACAGACCGCCGGAGTATCGCGGTCCGCAGGACCCGAAGCAAGACAAGCATTGGAAGAAAGCGCAAGACGCCTACCGACATGGCCCGAAAGAAGAGCAGAATCCCGAAGGAGAAACCGAAAAAGACCCATGGTTGAGCGACGAACCCATCTCGTTCGCAGAGATCGAGGAAAAAGGTCGAGAACTGTTCAAGAATGCGATGCGCGAGGGTCTGCAGAAGGCCGATGAAAAGCTCGACGCGTTATGGTGCAAGGATCAGGTTCCAAGTGCTGACGTCATCCATAAAGCGCGCAAGCATCTCTCCGAGAATGTGAGCGATCGGCTCGCCCCCCATATCCATGCCTGTGCAATCCTGTGCGGCGACCTGAACGTCACGGAAAGCGACACCGCTTGCCTAGATGCCGCCGTTTCCAAAGCACTCGAAGCCTATCAACAACGTGAGATATCCGGTGGACAGAACCGCTGGGGCGTCTTCCGGCGGCAACTGGCCTATAACCGTTTTTCGCAGACACTCGTGCTCGCGGCTGCCGAGAATATCGAAATCCACGCGCCCGATCTCGACCGCCCGGGATGCGAGGCGGACACTTTTATCGGGTTCATCGTCGATCAGGTCCGCAATGTCGGCGAGGAACGGCGTGCCAGCCTGATCCTTCAGCTGGTCATCGACCGTTACAAGCGGTTCGCGATGATCGGTGATCCGGACCTCGATATCGAACTGCACGAGCTGTTGCTGCGGCACCTTGCCGTGATCGGGGCACCGGTGAGCGCGGCTGTCCTCGTGCGCGTGCCCGAGGTGCGCGACTATTTCGAACGCGTCTGGATCGAAACCGAGACGAGCCGCCGTCGCTTTATCGCGCGCGCCTTGACGACCATGGCCTATCGTGGATTCGTTTTCCGTCTCGACCCTCATCCACGTCTGCTGTCACTCGCCAAGAAGACGGAACGCATGGACGCGGAAGGGGAAGAACACTCGGCCATTCGACCGGAAATGGACCAATTCTGGCCAGCAGAAAACGAGTATCGTTACGCCTTGCACCGAACCGTCAGGTTGCATGCGATCGGCAAACTGGGCGTGGGCCGGATCGATCCGGTGCAGCAGAACAGTTTTGCCCCAAGGCTGTATGCGGCGATGGAATCGACGGGCATCGGCATTACCTCCGAATCCTATTCATTCCTGCGTACACTGCTCGTGGGCTTGAGCCAGTATCCCGACGTGCCCAATGACGACGTGCGTCTGCGACCGTGGCTGTTCACGACCCGCTACCGCAATATTCGCGTTCAGGCATTGCGCGCCGCCCTGTCCCTCGTGCGCACGACGCTTTCCGTCGCCACCATCTCGCGCCTGCGCCCCGATCCTTCACTGAGAGACGCTTTCCCAAAGCTTGGCCTGATGGAGGTCTACAAGGTCCGTCTGCGCTGGCTGATACGTATGTCCTGGGAGATCGTGAACGCAGACGAGGTCAAGGACGCCGGCGACGATCCCCGCGCCGAACTGAGCCACCTCAACGCCCTTTATCGCGACGAGATCGTTTGGCTTTACAACGAGATAGGGACAGTTTGCCTCGCGCAAGGCGCGCTGGTGGAAGCCTTGGGATTCCTGCGCCAGGCAGCGGAATTCAACGAAGGGATCGAGGGCACCGCGGGTAGCGGTCCTCTGGCGAGGCATGTCAGCCTCAACCACGCGCTCGTACAGTTCGAACGTGGCCGCCTGCAATCGGCAAGCACCCGGTTCAAGGCGATCGTCGCGAGTGACAGGGCCGGCGACGTGCCGACCGTCATCGCGAAGGGGTATCTCTGCGTCCTCTCGCATCTGACCGGCCATATCGACGGACTCGGCCCCCGCTTCGATGCGATCAATGCCGCTCTCGAAGAGCTTGGCGAACCGCGTGCCTGCGCGATCTTCCTGACCCATTCGGCGCGCTACTACGCGGCGTGCGGGGAAGAGGAGGCCGCACTTGCCCAACTCGTCCGCGCGCGCGGTTTTGCGGAAACCGGCGGCCACGAGGATATTCGCCACCGGATCGACATAGCCGAGCTGAGCGTCACCCACAGGCACCGCGCGAAGGGTGGCCGGGTATCGGACGGACCGGATGCATTGAGGCGTCTCGAAGGTGTCGAGGCGTTCGGACGGCGGATGGGTCTGTGGAACCTGCAGGTCGATGCGCTGACCTTGCGGGCGCGGATCCTGTTCGATACCGGTGAGACGTCTACTGCGGGGGCGCTGGTGGTACGCGCCATGGCCATTGCGAAGCGCAACGGCATGATCCTGCGTCTGAACGTGGCGCTTTCGGTCTACGCGGCGATCCTGCGCGCGCGGGGCGATACGCGCGGAGCGGCCCGCCACGCCGGGCTGAGCCTACGTATGGCCAAGCGGATAGGCTACGCGACGGAGGCGGCAAAGGCACGGGAGATTCTCACCAGTCTCGAACGACAGACCTGAGGACACCCGAAAACGCCACGCCAGCAAGTCATTGATCTTCCGACGCTCAACGGGATTGATCTGACGATAGGAACAGGGCAAGATTCGTCTCCAAGCTAAACCACTGACTCTACTGGAAAGTCGCACTTGGAAATAGAATCCACCAATTGTTTTTTTGTTTCCGATAATCAGACTTATGGTAAATATATGGGATTTATTTAACTTCTCCTATCCCAAAAAGCCTCACCGGTGCACCAGCGTGCGGTGCAGTTCCTGTTCAAATCGGCAAACTTAGAATAGTACATCCCCGTTTTGAATATGGGGAAACTTGGGGTGTGCGGGTCATCCTTCACACACAATGAAACTCAAAACACTCCACGCTACCGAACGATCCAGAGACTAAAGATTGCCAGCGCGATGAACGGGCCAAAGGCTATCCGGTCTTTCGGCCCTGTCCGCGAGATGAAGGCGTAGGCGAGGCCGCCGAGAGCGGCAATCAGCAATACGAGCGGCAAGTCCTGCCAGCCGAGCCACGCCCCCGCCCCAGAGAACAGTTTCGCATCACCCAACCCCAGCCCCTCGCGGCGCCGGATGCGAAAATAGAGTTCGCCCCATAACGCCAAAGACAGATAGCCTACTGTCGCTCCGATAAGGCACGAAGTGATATCTTCACTTACCGTCGCTGCATGGACCAACCCACTGATTATCAAAGAAATATTCAGCCAGTTCGGTATTCGAAACTGATGCAGATCGATGATTGATATCCAGATAAGCAGTCCGGACAGCACCAGAGACGCAAAGAATGTTGGCAGGGCGATGGTCGCCTCCATTCGATAAATGTGAAGAGTTTCTTAGCGATTTGAAACTTTCATTTTTCCAGCGTCGTACACCGAATGTGACCCAATGTATCGCTGCTGGAAAGCCCATTAGCGATCTCAAATGACAAGCTGTGCATTACAGCAAACTCGGAGGAATACCATTGACACGACATGGAAGAATTCTGGCAACGACCGCTCTCATCGCCGCCACGGCGGCCATGACCGGTGCGGCCTGGTCGTCAAGTCACCGTGAGGCTCCTGGGATTACGGAAAGCCCCAAGATCGACGGAACCGACTTCTACATGTTCCGCAGCTACGAGACGGGACGGCAGGACTTCGTGACCTTCATCGCGAACTATCAGCCCTTGCAGGCGCCCTATGGTGGCCCGAACTATTTCACGATGGATCCCGATGCGATCTATGAAATCCACGTCGATAACGACGGGGATGCGGTCGAAGACATCACCTTTCAGTTCAACTTCGACAACAACCTGGCCAATGGCACCGGCGTCACGCTGGACATCGACGGCAAGGATATCTCTATCCCCCTGCGTGTCGCAGGACAGATCACCGCTGCGGGAAGCGCATCGCAGGGTGAAACCGAAAGCTATACGGTGACACTGGTCGAAGGCGACCGTCGCAGTGGTACCAGGAGCGCGATCAATCAGGCGGGCGGAGGCGCTGATTTCGGCAAACCGCTCGACTATTTCGGCGAGAAAACCTTTCCAGATTACGCCGCCTATGCCGATGGTTTCATCCATGATGCCGTCATACCCGGCTGCGCCACGAACGGTCGCGTTTTCGTCGGTCAACGCGCCGAGGCCTTCGCCGTCAATCTGGGCGAAATCTTCGATCTCGTGAACCTCGTCCCGATCGAGGGCGACAGCGCGCCGAACGCAGGCGATGGCGGCGGTTTCCCCGGCGGCATCACGCAGAACCGCGCCAATGACGATCTGATCGGCAAGGCCAATGTGACCACGCTGGCACTGGAAGTGCCGATTGCCTGCCTCACCGGCACCGGCAATGGCGTGATCGGCGCATGGACGACGGCCAGCCTGCCACAGGCATCACTGGAAGATCCGCTGCCCAACTACGAGCAGACATCGCTCTACGGTGGTGCTTTCGTGCAGCAATCGCGCCTGTCCGCACCGCTCGTCAATGAGGTGGTGATCGGTCTGAAGGACAAGGATCTATTCAATGCAGCCCAGCCGACACAGGATTCTGCCCTCGCCGATTACGTGACCAACCCGACGCTGCCCGCCCTGTTGAACATCCTGTTCCGCGATGCGGTCAACAATACGCTCGGCACGACTATCAGCGACCTCGCGCCTTCTAACTTCCCGCGCAATGATCTGGTCACGGCCTTCCTGACGGGCTTTCCGGGTCTGAACCAGCAGGCGACGGTGACCGCATCCGAGATGATGCGCCTCAATACGGCTATCGCGGCAACACCGGCGGCAACTCAAAGCGCCTTCGGTGTCGTGGGTGAAGATCTGGCTGGCTTCCCGAACGGGCGGCGTCCGGGTGACGACGTGGTCGACATCGCGCTTCGCGTGGTGATGGGTGCGCTCTGCCACAACGTACCGCTCGGTGCCGAACTTGGCATAGCAGGGGCTGTCGAGGACCAGCCCTCCGATCTGGTCAACCTCGGATTGTGTGCCCCAGACGATGCGCCGGTCGGCAATGTTGCTTTCACGGATGGTGCGCCCCTCAGCGCCGAGGATGTCAATAGCAGCTTTCCATACCTGAAAACCCCCCTCGCCGGTTCGCCGAACTGAGCGTGATACGCGAAAGGAGAAATGACATATGCATTCCATTATTCGCATAGCCATCGCGATCTCTGCCGCAGCATTACTCGCCGCTTGCGGCGGCAGTGGCAACGATGACGATGACGACGGCGGGGCAGCGACCTTGCAGCAGGGCTTTGGCGCTAACTTTGCCGCAGCGTTCGACGGCACAGGTACAGGCGGCTCAGGCGGCGGGGGCGGTGCCGATGACGGAGAGCCAGGTGGTGTTGCCGGAGCAGTCGATGTGACTGCCGAACCCAATTCGGTCACAGCGGGCGATATTATCGCGGTCAGTTTCACGACTGATCCAGACGATATTCCGAACCCGTGATCTGAAAACAAGGGCGCGGCGGCTAGACTACTCGGTCGCCGCGCCATAACTTCGGGTGATTGTCTCGACGACCATCTGTCCGTTCGCGCCGCGTCGCCGCCAAAGCAGACTGTCGAGCTTTCGGCGTGCTGATCCCAGACGGACATCTACCCGCACCCTGTAAAAATCAGATGTAAACCCGACACCAACGGGAAGAAGGGCACGCAATGCTTTCAGATCCGCTGGGGTGACATGTCCCCTGCGCGCGCGCAGTGCCGCAATCCGCCGAGCCATCACCGCGTTTCCAAACAGGATGGCCAGCAACGGCTCGGGAGCCGAGTTTATATTCACATCGGTCGCCATCGGCAGTTCGGTGAACAGGATCGCGGCTCCGGGCAACGTGTCGGCCAAGGCGGCAAGGGTCGCATAGTCCTTGTTGCGCAGTGCTGTCTCCGCTTCTGGCGTGAGCAGGCGCGCCAGTTCGGGATCGTCTGTCAGCAAGGATGACAAGCGCGCAGCAACCTGCGTGGCGAGCAGCCCGCCCGCCCGAAGGGTCGTCAGATTGAACCGATCCTGTGCATCCGAAACCGAGAGCGTGAACGTCCCTCCCTCGATGATGGCTTCCCTGTCGGTGATGGCCGCCCATGGCTCACCGGCATGATCGATTTCGGGGGCCTCGCGACCATCACGCCGCAGGGCCGCCGCCACTGATGCCTCGCCACCCAAAGCCATCTCCATCGCCTGCGCAGCATCGCTGTAGAGACGGGCGCGTTCGATCGAGCGGGTCTGAACCGAGGTCATGGTCACGAGAACGGCGCTGCACAGCGCGATGATCGCGAGGACATTGACCAGAACCGTGCCTTCCTCGCCATCCCTCACGGTATTGCTCCCCTCGGTAGCCTGACGACGCGCCGCAACCGCCCCCCCGGCATGGCGGACGTTGCGTCAAGCGCAAGGTCGATCTCGACCGCATCGGGCAGGGGCGCAGGCCCGTTACCCGGCACCGGCCAGTCGTCGCGCCAGCCTGCTCCCTTGCTGTAGAACCGCCAGCGTGCGTCCTCCACGCCTGACAGCAATCGTTGAAAGGTCGGGGGCGAGAGGGCTGGGCGAACGCGCCGGATCAGGGTTCCGTCATCGGCATGATATGCAATTTCTACCGCATCCCCCCGATCCGCATCCTCCCGGCTGAACGACACCGCCACCCCGTCGAAAACCAGCGCCCCGCTGCCCGCCTGCTCGAAATCCAGCCGCAGCAGATGCAACGCGCGCTCCACATCGCCGAGCCGTTCGAGTCGCCCCTCCGTCCGGTCACGTACCGTCAGCACGGAATCAATGATGGCAAACCCCGCGATACCGATCAGGGCGAACAGCGACAGCGACACCAGTACCTCTACCAGCGTCAGGCCACTGTCTCCCTGACGGGCGCTCATCAAGAACTGGTGCCCCGTGCGACATCGCCTGCCCGGATGGTCAGGGTGCTGAGTTCGCGCTCGCATAATCCGGTTTCATAGAGGCGGTAGGGACCGACGACTCCATCGAATCCCCTGGCCCTGTGCAGTACGTCGCGCAGCGGTGCCGGGGTGCTGCCAACTGTTTGCGCAAGGCGCACGGCGTCGAATGCCAGTGCCGCAAGCAGGCCCGGACCCTTGCCATAGGCTTGCGCGAAGGTGGCAAATCCCTCCGGTTCCGGCGTGGCGAATACTGCCCCCTCCAACGCCGCATCCCAGAGCGGCCCGTCGCGCAGCCATTGTACCGTGCCGAGTATTCGAGCGTCCGTTGCAGTGCGCACCGACGAGGCGACCGATCCCAGACCGGCACCGAAATGGGCGATCAACACGGCATCGGGCGGCGGCGACAGCGCCGAGATCCGGGCTTGCAGCGCCCGCGATCCCGCTGCCTCGCGTACCACGCCCGCCAGCCGCAATCCGGCCCTCGGGGTCAACGTTTCAACTGCTTCCGATACTGCATCGCCATAGGCACCGGGCGGCACCACGGCCACCAGCGACGACAGGTTTTCGTCACGGGCATAGGTCAGAATCGCGGCGACCGACTGCACCGGCGTAACGCCGAAGACATAGGCACCACTGTCCAGAAGGGCCGGGTCGTTCGAGAACCCGATCACCGGAACCGCTCCGGCCACGGCCATCGTCGCGCGGACTTCCGCCGCCGTGACCGGGCCGAGGATCATGCGGGCACCCGACGCAATCGCCGCCGATGCCTCCCGCGCCGCAAGGGCCGGATCGCCTCCCGTATCGCGAATATCGAGCGTGACACCCGCTCCCCCGCTTGCAGAGGATTGCGCCAGACCCGCCGCTCGGCGCATACTGCCGCCCACCTCCGCCAACGGGCCGGAGAGCGGCAGGAGGAGCGTGACGGGTAGCGCCGGGGCGGTGGTCTTGCTCGCCAAAACACCCTCTCCGCCGGTTGCGGCACAACCCGAAAGGACGGCTACGGATGCCAGTATCGAGGCGAGAGCGCCCCGCCGGTCAAGGCGCGGGCACGCTGATTGTTCGGGGGCTGCTGCTTCTGATCTTCGGCGCATTGGTCTATTCGCTTTCGCTTCTGGCGACCGCGCCCGCGCGCCTGGTCGAGAGGTATGCGGAAATGCCGCCCCAGATCGAGTCGCTGGGCGGGACGGTCTGGAACGGGTCAGCCTTGATTGCGGGAGGACACAGGCTGGAATGGCGATTTGACCGCGCTGGCACGCTGGCCGCGCTGGCTCCGCGTTTTGATCTGTCGCTGGAGGGGCCGGGCACCCGCATTACGGCGCGGGGCGCAGTCTTGCCGAGCGGTGCCGGGGGCATTTTGACCGACGTGAACGGGCGGGCGTCATGGCCCTTGGCCGCCGCCTTTGCCACGGATGCGCCGCGCCTCGCCTGCGATGCGGTGGCCAGCCTCGACCTTGAGCGCATCGTCGTGCAGCGGGATCGTATCGGCGCCTCTGGGACGATGCGCAGCAATGCGGGATCATGCGTCCAGCTCGACCATCCCGACCGGGCGACGATCCCGACCCCGCCGCTGCTCGCCCGTGCCACGATGGAGGGCGATACGTCCCGCGTGCGGCTCACATCGGCGGATGACCCCGATACCGTGCTTGCCGATGCCTCGCTGGCGCAGGCGCGACAACTGGCCCTGACGGTATACCCGGCGGGCGCGCGGCTGGTGCCGGGTCTGCCGACCTCCGGCCCGATTTCACTGGAGATGGAATTGCCCCCGCTCACAGCGTCCCCCCGGCCAGATCGTTGAGGCCGACGATGGGCAGCAGGATCGAGACGACCATCAGCATCACGATCCCGCCCATCAGCAACAGTACCCCCGGCTCGACCAGCGACACCAGCGTCGTGACCAGTGCGTCAAGTTCGCGCTGCTGATCGGTGGCGGCGCGCTCCAGCATCGGCCCCAGCCGTCGCCCTGCCTCGCCGCTCGCGATCATGGCGGTCAGCATCGGCGGGAACACATCGGCTTCCGCTACTGAATTACGCAGGCTGGTCCCCTCGCGCACCCGCGTGGCGACCTCGCCGATCCGGGCGCGCATGAAGCGGTTCGGCGTGGCCCGCGCGGCGGTGTCCAGCGCCTCGACCAGCGGCACGCCGCTATTGACCAGCGTGGCCAGCGTCCCGGCGAATTGCGCGCTGTTCGACTGTCGCACAAAGGTTCGGATGATCGGCATCCGCAGCTTTGCACGGTCAAAGGCGAGACGGTTCTGCGCCCCGGACAACCAGCCGCGAAACGCCAGCCCACCTCCCAGCAGAGAGATCAGGACGACCCAGCCCCAATCCGTGATAAAGGCACTGGTCGCGATCAGGCCGCGTGTCGGCAAGGGCAGGTCGCCGCCGCGCGCCTCGAACACACGGACGATATCGGGCACGACGTAAATCAGCAGCATGATGACGATGCCAGTGGAAACGACGGCCAGTAGCGCGGGATAGATCAGCGCCAGCGTAGCCGTCTGCCGGTTCTTCTGCCGCGCCTCGACCGAGGCCGCGAGATGGAACAACACCTCGCTCAACTGTCCCGCCTGCTCTCCGGCGGAAACCGACGCGCGGTAATATTCGGGGAACGCGGCAGGATGCCCGTCGAGCGCCTGCGCCAATCCTGCGCCCTCCACCACCCGCGACCGGATATCGAGCAGCAACGCGGCGGTGCGCGGTCTCGTCGTTTGCTTCCCGAGAATCGCGAGGGCCTCCTCGATGGACACGCCCGCCCCGATCAGGGTCGAGAGTTGGCGAGTAACCAGCGAAAGCGTTCGCCCGTCGAGCGCGCTGCGCCGGAACACGCGGGTTTTCTGGGCGACGGGCGCGCGGGCGGCGGTCGGCTCCACGGAGACCGGCAATAATTCACGGTCGCGCAACAGGCTGCGGGCGACGGCGGCATTGGCGGCTTCGAGCACCCCGGTATGGCTGCGCCCTGCGCCATCGACGGCGCTGTACTCGAAGACCGCCATCAGTCGTCCCGCGCCACCCGCGCGGCCTCCTCGATGCTCGTCACTCCGGACATGACCTTGGCAATAGCATCGTCAAGCAAGGAAGGCCCGGACGCCCGGACAGCGCCGGTCAGATCCGCCTCGCCCGCGCCGTCATGGATCAGCCGCTCAAGCGTCCCGTCCACCGCGATGACCTCATAGACCGCCGTGCGCCCGCGATACCCCTGCCCCGCGCACGCATCGCAGCCAACCGCCCGCCAGACCGCCGCACCCGGCTCCAGCGCCCCGCCGAGCAAAGCCGCATCCGCCGCAGTGGCCGCATCGGCCCGGCGACAGCTCTCGCACAGACGCCGCACCAGCCGCTGAGCGACCAGCCCGCTCAGCATCGGGGCAAGCAGGAACCGCTCGACACCCATGTCGAACAGGCGCGTTACCGCCCCGATCGCGCTGTTCGTGTGCAACGTCGACAGCATCAGATGCCCGGTCATACTGGCCTGAACGGCAATCTTTGCCGTCTCGGTATCGCGAATTTCCCCGACCATGATGACATCGGGGTCTTGCCGCAGAATCGCCCGCAACCCTCGCGCGAAGGTCAGATCGGTGCGCTGATCCACCTGGGTCTGGGCGATTCCGGGGAGAGCGTATTCGATAGGATCCTCGACCGTCATGATATTGCGCTGGCGGTCGTTGAGATGGCTGAGCGCGCCGTAGAGCGTCGTGGTCTTGCCCGAGCCGGTCGGGCCTGTGACCAGCACGATGCCGTTGGGGCGGTCCAGAACCCGCAGAAACGTTGCATGGTCGCGCTCGGTCATCCCGATGCGGTCGAGGCCGAGCAAGGCCGCGCTGCGGTCGAGCAGGCGCATCACGACCCGCTCGCCATATTGCGAGGGCAGGGTCGAAACACGCACGTCGAGGTCGTGCCCGCCGATGCGCAGCGACACCCGCCCGTCCTGTGGCAGACGTTTTTCGGCAATATCCAGTCGCGCCATCACCTTGATCCGGCTGACCAGCAGCGGCGCAAGCGCCCGTTTCGGGCGTAGCGTATCGCGCAAGACGCCATCGATCCGAAAACGCACGGACAGGTCTTTTTCGGATGATTCGATGTGGATATCCGATGCCCCCTCCCGCACCGCCTGAAGCAGCAGGGCATTGATGAGCCGCACCACCGGCGCATCGTCTCGGGAATCGAGCAGATCGTCGACTTCCGCCGCAGAATCCGCCAGCGACGCGAGATCCGCACTGGAATCTGCATCGGCGGCCGCTTCGGACGCATCGGAGGCGCTGTCACCATAGGATCGGTCGATGAGCGCATCGAAGGCCGGGGCATCCATCCGTGCAAAGGCGATCTCGCCCCCGACGACCCGCTGCACCTCCAGAATCGCGTCGACGGTCAGCCCGTCTCGATGACGACAGACGACCGCGCCCTCCTCGCCATGCAGCAGCACGCCATGGCGGCGCGCGAAACCGTAGGGCAAGGTGGGTGGCATCTGCATCGGGTGGGGCCTCTCATCTTCCAAGGGTCATGCGGGCGGCAACGATACCGGGTTCAGGGCGACGCTCGATCTCGATAGCGGCGACCCGCACGGCATGGTCCGTTTGCAATTCGGCCAGCCATCCGAGCAGCGCATCGAAATCGGTTTCTTCCAATGATACGCGCGCGCGCCCCTCTTCGGGTTCAAGCCTGCGGATAGAAAGGCCCCGGTCGCGGGCAGTTTCGGCCACCACAGCCGTCAGGTTCTCCGCCGCGACGGGCAAGGGGGGCAATCCCTCTCCCCGCCATGGGGCGAGTTGCGCGGCGAGACGATCCGTGCGTTCGATGCTCCCCATGGCCTGCGCGCGTGCCTGTGCCATCGGCTCCCAGAACAACGAATATCCCGCCGCCAAGCCCCCCGCGAGGGCCATGAGCAAGATCAACATCCGCTCGCGCGCGCTCAGGCGGCTCAGGGCACTCACTGGTCCCGCCCCGCTGCCCGCACCCGCATCCGGGCCTCGGTGGCCCCGTCGGTGGAAGTCGCCGTGCCCGGTTCCGGCGACAACCCCGCCCCGGCAAGCACAGCTTCGGCGCGCTGGAGCGCCGGAAGATCGGTCAGCACCAGATCGAGATCGAGCGCCCCCGACGCATCGTCATAGGCCAGCGAGGCGATTGAAACGCTGTCCTCCAGCCCGGCCAGTGCCGCCGAGGCTCGGGCAAGTGTCTCCAGAAAACCGGCTCGCGCGCCCGATGGTCCGGCTTGTTGTAGCCGCCTGACCGCCTCGTCCGCCGTCACACCCTCCGGGGCGACCTCTGACAGCAACTGGTCAAGATCAGCCCGGCGCTCCCGCTCCGTCGTTTCCAGCGCCCGGAGTTCCACAACTCCCATCGCGCCGTGGGCAAGCGCCCCCAGAGCCACGGCAACCGCAGCGGCCCGCGCCCATCCCCACGCCTCGGCCCCTTCGGCACGGGCATCGTCGGAGGGCGCCAAATCCAGCCCGGCAAATCGCGTATCGGGCCGCCCGTGCCGGTCACGCCGCACGACCTTTGCGCCGTTCACGTCGTCTAGATCATCCCCGCTCGCCAGCAGCGCAAGCTCTCCCCCCGCCTGCCAGGCCAGTGCGAAGGTCCGGGGATCGGCGGCAAAGCCCGTGTGATCGCTCCGGCGCACCAGAACACGCTCCCCCTTGCGCCAGACCGTCCAGGTCTGCGCATCGGGCGGCACAGGCAGCATCAGGTAATCCGGCACCAGCCGCGCTCCGCGCAAGCCCGCCTCAGTCATCGCCGCCCGCCATCCAGCCAGCCGCTCCCGATCCGCCACCGCGACGATATAGCGGTCGCGTTCCATGGAATCGCCGAGCGTGATCCCTACGCCGTCGAGCGGAGCGGCAAGGGCTTCTTCCACCGCAAACCGCGCAGCTGCCCTGCGTTTCGCTGCCGAGCGCACCGGCAGATCGACCGTCAGGGTGCGTATATGTTCCCCCGGTGCCAGAATGACGGGGCCGCGTGATCGCAGGCGGACGCGGTGAAGACCCGCACGCCACAGAGGCCCTTCCCGAGTGGCGCGAGCGTTCGGATCGCGATTCCCGTTTTGGGAGAGAGACTTTTTTAACACTTTGTGAAACCTCGCTCCCGGTCTAACCGTTAACTATAAGTGTACCTGAATGGAATGGGAAGGTGGGCATAACGTGGCGCAGAAGCGGCGGAACGCAAAGCGAAATCCGAAACGGCGCGACGGCACGGCGGGTGTCACCCTGATCGAGATGATGGTGGTGCTCGTCATCATTGCCATCGTCGCGGTGATGATCGTCCCGCGCGTCATCGGCCGCCCCGACGAGGCGCGCGTCACCGTGGCCGCGACCGATATCCGCGCCATCTCCAGCGCATTGGAGATGTACCGGCTCGACAACCGCACCTATCCCACGACCACCCAAGGCATCGCCGCCCTTGTTGATCGTCCTGTCTCTCCACCGTCGCCGCCCAACTGGCACGATGGCGGCTACCTCGACGCCCTCCCGACCGACCCGTGGGGCAATGCCTATCTGTACCGTATTCAGGACGGTCGCTTCGAGCTGCGCTCTCTCGGGGCCGACGGTAAACCAGGCGGCGATGGCGTGAATGCCGATATCTCCAACCGGGCGGACGACACATGAGACGGGGGGATTGCGGCCTTACCCTCGTCGAAACCCTCGTGGCCCTGACCATCGTGGCGGCCATCGCGTCCTTGAGCGTTCTGACCCTCTCGCGTTCGGGCGGCTCCGCCACCCCCGGTTCCGAGGCGCTGCGGCTGGCCACCCAACTCGAAAGCGCCGTTGATAGCGCCCTTACCGCCTCGCAACGCTTCGTTTTCGAGTCACGGCCTGAAGGCTACGTCATCCATGCGGCCTTGAGGCCCGAAGAGGATGCCACGCCCTTCGCCGTGCGCAGTTTTCCCGGCACGATTCGCATGACGCCGCAGGGTGCTGATTCCGTTGCCATCGGTGGCACCTTCGCACAGCCCTTCTCAGCCCTGCTGCGCGGTGGCGGCGAGGCATGGACGATTCGTTTCGACGGGCTGGATGCCCGCGTCTCCGAAGGCACAGGGGGCGGGACGGATGCGCGGAACTGACGACGGATTCAGCCTGATCGAAGCCATGGTTGCCATGGTGATCCTCGCGGTGGCGGGCATCGCGCTCGTCGGTACGACCGAAGCTCATATCCGCCGCATCGCCGATCTGGAGAGCCGCGCAGTCGCCGGGCTTGTCGCCGAGAACCGCGCGGCCGAACTGGCGGTCGGCGCCGTGGCACTGGACGACGCGGGCGACACAATCGCGATGCTCGGTGGTTCATGGCGGGTTCGCCACGAGATCGACGATACCGTCGACGCAGTGCTGGCCAAGGTGACGATATCGGTCACATCGGAAGACGACGGACGGCGCTACGCCCGCTACATCGCCTTCGTCGACCGGGAGGCTGTGCAATGACCGTCCGCAGCATTGCCCTCACCGCGCTGGTCCTCGCCATCGTGGGCAGCGTCGCCCATGCCGGAGCGCGCGTGACGTGGCATGTCCTGGGTGAAACCGCCGCCTCGGTGCCGGTGCCCCTGAGGCAAGCCACGGCACCCGAGCCGCCCGATATCTCGCCCATCTTCGATTTTGCCCCCTTCGGCAAACGGGTCGAGGTCGCCCTCACCGCCGACCCCGTGCCCACTCCCGACAAGCCCGTCGATCTGGACGGTCTGCGCCTGACCGGGATCATCCTTGCGGTTCCCGAAAGCGCCTCGCTGGCCATGATCGCGGATCGGGCCGGACCCGTGACCTCCTTTGCCGTCGGGGATATGGTGCGCGAAGGCGCCGTCCTGACCGCCGTGGGCCGCGATCACGTTACGTTCGAGACTGGCGCAACCACCACGACCCTGCGCTTCACCAACTCCGAGGATGCGCGGCTCTCGGGAATCGCCAAGCTGCGCGCAAAGATTCCGGCACAGTTTCGCGGCCCTGCCGGGGCCGCCGCCGGATCTGATGTTGGTGCGATGGCCGCCCCGAAAGGCCTCGCCCCCGCCGGTTCGACCCCCGACGCCGCCATCGATCACTACCGCCGCCGCATCTCCGACAATCCGCAATCCGTTCTCGACGATCTCGGGGTCAGCATCACCGGCGACGGCTATCGCATCGGGCAAGGCGCGCCCCGCGCGGTCCTGCGCTCCGGCCTGCGCGCGGGCGATACTGTCACCAAGGTCAACGGCGTTGCGGTCGGCACTGTCGAGAAAGATCGCCGCCTCTTCGAGCAGGTCGCCGCTTCCGGCCATGCGCGTGTCGAAATCCTGCGAGACGGACGCACCATCGTCCTGTCATTCCCCCTGAGATGAGGAAGATGATGCGCTTTTTCCCGGTTCTTGCGATCCTGCTCGCCACCACGGCGCTGCCCGGTCCCGCTTTCGCACAGGGAGCCGGAGAAGAAACCAGCTTCATCATCAACCTGCGCGACGCGGAGATCGGTGAGTTGGCCGAGCGTGTGTCCGAGATCACCGGACGCACCATCGTCCTCGACCCCGGCGTACAGGGCAAGGTGACGGTTTTCTCCACCGAACCGTTGGATGGCCCCGGCGTCTGGGCGCTGTTTCAGGCGGCCCTGCGTGCGCAGGGGTTTGCCATGATCGGTACGGGCGACCTCTGGCGCATCGTCCCCGAAACCGAGGCCCGCACGGGCGGCACGCTCGAAGGGACGGCGGCCAGTGGACAGGATTTCGTGACCCGCATCATCACCCTGCGCACTCTCGGGGCCGATGCCGCCGCCAATGCCCTGCGCCCGCTGGTCGATCCTTCGGGAACCTTGCAGCCGCTCGCCGCCTCCAATGCCATTCTTGTTACCGACGCGGCGGATAACGTCGCGCGGATCGAACGGCTGGCCCAGCGTCTCGACCGCGACCGCACCGGCGCGCTCGAAACCTTCGCCCTGCGCTTTGGCACCGTGGCACAGGTCGCACCGACCATCACTGCCATCACGACCGCCAATGCAACGGGGGGCGGGCAGGTTCCGCCTCAGATTGCCTTCGATGCGCGCTCGAATATCCTGATCGCCCGCGCAAATCCGGCCCAGCTGATTGAGATCCGGCGCCTGGTGACCGAACTCGATCGCCCCGCGCCCGCGCCGGATGACCGCTTTGTCACGATCCCGCTGACCTTCGCCGATGCCGCCGAGACGGCAGAGGCAATCCGCGCCATCGTGGGCGACCGCCCCGCCGCGCCCGTCATTGCCACCGACGGCACGGCCATTCCCGCCGCGCCCTCCGCCGGTCCCCGCATTTTCTTTGATGCGCGCAGCAATACCCTGCTGGTGCGCGCCGATCCGCAGACCGTCGAAGAAGTCCGCCGCCTCGCGGTTCAGCTAGACCAGCCGGTCGCACAGGTCGGCAGCACCCTGACCACAATTCCCTTGCGCTTCGGTGATGCGGCTGCGGTCGCATCGGCCCTTCAGGGCGTCCTCGCCGGAACCGTCGTCGAAGGCGCGGCCCCCGATGCCAAGGCCCCCCGAATCTCCTTCGACGAACGCAGCAACACCCTCCTCGTCAACGCCGATCCCGCCACCACCGCGCAGGTACGGCAACTCGTCGCCCAGCTCGACCGCGCCGTCACGCAGACCCCCGATGCCCGCCTCGCCAGCATTCCGCTGCGCTTCGGCAATGCCGCCACCGTCGCGGCGGCGCTCCAGAACATCTTCTCCACTGCCGCTGAGGGCGAGGCCCCCGGCAAAGGCCCCCGCATCGCCTTTGACGAGCAGAGCAACACGCTGCTCGTGCGCGCCGCCCCGGATCGCATTGCCGAAATCCGCGCCCTTGCCGACAGGCTCGACATCCAGCAGGCCGACGACCTCGCCGTCATCCCCCTGCGCTTCGCCGATGCCAATGATCTGGTCAGCGCGCTGGAGGATGTTGCCATCGACCCCAATGCCCCGCCGGGGCAAAGCAGCCTGCGCTTGTCCGCCGATGCGCGTGGCAACGCGATTCTCGTGCGCGGCGCACCCGCTCGCATCGCCAGCATCCGCACCCTCGCCGCCCAGCTCGACCAGCCGGGCGCGGCCCGCATCGTTCCCGTCACGCGGGTCTACCGCCTGCGTCATGCCGATGCCGAGCCGCTCTCCGATATCCTGCGTGAAATCGCCGGACTGGACCGCGAGGCCAATAATCCTGTCGCGCGCAGCCTTCAATCCGGCGACATCGCTCCCGGCGTCGATCCGTTCGGCCAGCCGACCGGGCTTACCCAGACGGCGATCCCCGGCGGCGATTCTGTCGAGGTTGCGGTCGTCGATGCCGCGGGTCGCCCTCTGCCCCCCGGCACACGCGGCGACGGAACGGGCGAACGCGAGGCCCCGCGCACCGATATCGCCATCGAACCCGCCCCCGATATCAACGCCATCGTCCTGCGCGGCGCTCCGGCAGCCATCGAGCAGATGGTCGCCCTGATCGACAAGCTAGATCGCCGCCGCCCGCAGGTGCTGATCGAAGCCGCCATCGTGGAGATTTCCGGCAATGCGGGCGAACAGCTCGGCATCCAGTTCGGCTTTGGCGATGCCGCCGCCGATCTAGCGGTCGCGGGCACATCCTTTTCGAATGCAGGCGTCTCGCTCGGCTCGATCCTGTCGATCCTCGGTGTTCCCGCAGCCGGTGTCCTGACCGAAGGGCTAGCCCTTGGCGGCACTATCGGCGACGATTTCGGCATTCTCCTTCAGGCTCTGGCTACCTCATCGAAGGCCAATCTCCTCTCGACCCCGAGTCTCACCACCCTCGACAACGAGGAGGCCGAGATCGTCGTCGGCCAGAACGTTCCATTCCGCACCGGCAGCTTTACCATCGACGGCAATTCCACCGATCCCTTCACGACGATCCAGCGCGAGGATGTGGGTATTACCCTTCGTGTCGCCCCGCGTATCAATCAAGGCGACGTCGTGCGTCTGAGCGTCGCGCAGGAGGTCTCCTCCCTCGTCAACGCCGCCGTTCCCGGTGCCGCCGATCTCATCACGAACCGCCGCAGCATCGAGACGACGGTGTTGGCCGATAATGGTGAAACCATCGTGCTCGGGGGCCTGATTTCCGACGACCAGACCGCCTCCGAAAGCAAGATACCGCTCTTGGGCGATATCCCGGTCGCTGGCCGCCTGTTCCGCTCCGATACCGTCAACCGCACGAAACGCACGCTGTTTGTCTTCCTGCGCCCGACGATCCTGCGCGACCGCAACGCCGTCTCGCAAGTCTCGCAGGGCCAGTACCAGCGACTGCGCCAGTCCGAGGCCGCGCGGATCGAAAATAGCGGCGCCCTCCTCGTTACCCCGCCCCTTCCTCAAACCCTTCGCCTCCCCCCCGAAATTGGTGGCCTGTACTGACTTCGCGATAGTTCGCGAACAGTGAAAATGGTGGTCTGGGCGATCGGATTTTGTGGACTCAAGATACCTTTCGCGTTTTCGCTCCCGTTTTTTGGGGCCGAAATCAGCCTCGGTATGTTTGTTCGCCCCGGTAAAGCAAAAACACCTATTCCGCTTTGTGTATCTAATTACGCTTAACGGGCGAGATTCCCAACACCTTCTCGATCACCGCCCCACTCCCCTCCCGCGACTCCGGGTCGAACGGCACGAACACCCGCGTCCTCCACTGGATGATTTCGGTGAAACACCCCGCAGCCTTCAGGCTCTCGACAAGCGGCGCAGGCGCATCCTCGACCTCGATCCGGTTTCCTGCTCCTACCCGGCGCATCTTCAGCGCCGCCCCGTGGGCGAGACCGATGCGTCGTCCTTCATCGACGATGGCAGTGAGAATGCTGACAGCATCCAGCGCCTCGGTCGGATCGAGGATGGCCTTCAACTGCGCGGCATCCGCTTCCGAAAGAACCCGGCCCAACACGGTCTGCCCGTCATCGGTCACGGCCCGCCAGATGCGCTGTTCGTGCTCGGGCAACAGCTTCCAGATCGGGAGTAGCAGGCCCGTCACCATGGGAACGCGCCGCGTTGCCATATCGGGGAGTTTCGCTGTTGCCTCGTTCCAGAGCCGATGAAACACCCCCTCGTCGCATTCGGTCCACGGCTCGGCGTCGTAATCCTGCTTGGTCATATACCGCTCATGGGCAGGACCGACGAGTTTCACACGGGCGTTGGTGGTCCCATCGTCCAGCACGTCGCTGCGGGCCTTGCGCAGGATCACCGGCTCGTCGGTCTCATCGTTCACGGCCAGGCCGATGCGCGCCTCGCTGGTGCCGAGGGCGCGTATGGCTGAGATTTTGTCTACCTTGTCAGCGCGCTCCAGCGTGACCAACTCGGTCTCTGCGCCGGTGCGGGCATCGGTGTGGATGACGCGCCGGTCGATCAGCGTCAGCGTATCCGCCCGGATCGTTTCGACGCCGATGTCGAGTGTTCCGGCCTCGCGGGCCGCTTCCGTGCGCTCGGCGATGATCCCGGTCAGTTCCTCCATGATGGCATTCTGCATGTCGATGCGGAGCGCCAGCAACCGGTTCAGGAAGCGGCTCATGGGGGGCAGGTCTTCCTTGATCGACCCGTCATTCGTTTCCAGAGACAGGCCGGTCACGGCCTCGAACTCGGCATAGGTGATGCTGGTCGCCTTGCCGAAGATGAGCGACAGGTAGAACTGGCGCAGGGCCGATCTGGCCATCGGGCTTTCGAGCGAGTCCTCGGCCCGGAACAGACCCTGGCTGCCGGTCTGGCGCTGGCCCTTGGTCAGCGCACCCAGCGTATCGAGGCGACGGGCGATGGTGGAAATGAAGCGTTTCTCCCCCTGCACATCGGTCGCCATGACCTTGAACATCGGCTCGCAAACCTGCGCGGAGCGATGCGAGCGGCCAAGGCCCTGCACGGCGGCATCAGCCTTCCACCCCGGTTCCAGCAGGTAATGGATGCGGCGCTGGCGGTTCCTGGCATGGATGGCCGCGTGATAGCTGCGCCCCGTGCCGCCCGCTTCGGAGAACACCAGGATGCGCTTGTCGCCATCCATGAAGGTGTTCGTCTCGGCGGCGTTCGCCAATGCGCTGCGCTTCTCGATCACGAGACGCTGGGTCTCGCCCGTGCCGCGATAGACGGGGCGTTTGGAGCGACCCGTTACCTCGGCCACCGCATCGGGGCCGAAATGCCAGATGATCTGGTCGAGGGCGGTCGGAACGCTGTCGAGCATCGCCAGCTT
>Ga0209187_1001001_pt1 | contig 37486 bp, 28 predicted proteins | sample BantaG_FD_187430 | JGI IMG/M metagenome (GOLD analysis project Ga0209187, IMG submission 187430) | Marine algal microbial communities from Bantry Bay, Ireland - BantryBay_4 metaG (SPAdes) (version 2) | ecosystem: Host-associated > Algae > Red algae > Unclassified | place: Bantry Bay, Ireland...
CCCACCAATAACGGATTTTTTCTGACTGTGATTGACCGTGCTGACCGTGATTTTTGTACAGTATTTATACATTTCGGCCCCGTTTTGGTTGGACACATGCACTTACGGTTTACGGTTTAAGCGGTTTTTAGAAGAGGAAGTCATGAGTGAAGCGTTAACTGAAAAGACAGAAAATTATTGCGGGGACGCTGGCGGCGTCAAACCAAACGGAGCCCCTTGCGGCAACAGAACTTCACTAGGCAAGGTATGCAGACACACCCCGCAGAAAAGAATGCTGCCACAAGGAAAGCTATCGAGCAGAAAGCTACTGCAAAAGAGCCTGATAGTACCGAAGCCACAAAGGAAATTGGTGACTCGAAAACCATTCGAGAAAAGATCAAAAAAATCCTAACACCTAACTTTTTAATGATGTCGATTCAGCTTATCAGCGTGGTAATTGCAACCCTTGCGCTATATGCGACATACGATCAGAAAGAAGAGGCGAAAGAAATCCTGAAACTTTCAAGATCCATGAATGAGCAATCTAAAGATTCCCTCAACTCCATGCGAAAAGAGCAAAAGGAAAGGAAGCTTGTTTATATTTACAATAGCCTTCTAGCAACAATGGAACTTCGAAATTTTGTAGTTAAAAACGATAAAGAAATGGCAGAAAATATTAAGCACTTGAGCGCTACTCCAAAACACCCAACTTTTTTCTATCCTGCCGGCCCCCTTGAGACCCTCATGGTAAGGTCTACATCACCGTATGGAGAATCAGAGGTTCTAAATCCTGCAATGCAGAATTTTTTAATTTTAATTCGAAAGCATAATGGACTTGAAGAACAGCGGATTACTGAAATTACTCTGGAAAATTTCTCCCTATTGGAGATCACAAACAGGGAAATGGTTTCTAATTTTGAAGCAATAGTAAATGAGACTAACTCAGTAATTCAAAATATTGATCTACACCGAAATTCTCTAATAAAAACGGCGAATGGAGCAAAATATGAGCAATCAAGATTACTCAAGTAGGTTGCGATTTATGCTATAAACCTTTTTAAAGACGGCCAATGGAAAAGAAGTATACTGTATTCGTAAGCTCGACCTACGAGGACCTGAAGAAGGAGCTTAGCATAGTTTCGTCAACGTTACTTAGCGCTCGCTGTATTCCGGTAAGTATGGAGAACTTTCCTGCGATAGGAATAGAGCAAATGAAATACATCAAGATGATGATTGATGAGTGCGATTTCTACATTGTGATTGTAGCCGGCAAGTATGGCAGCATCGATAAGGCAAGCGGAAAGAGCTACACAGAGCTGGAATTTGAATATGCCAAGAGCAAAGGTATTCCGATTACCTCAATTGTTCATGACGATATTGGCAAGTTGATATCCGATAAAACCGAGGATGATAAAAAACGCAAAAAGGCACTTGAGGAATTCCGGAATTAAGGCGAGCACAGGAGTGATTAGGGAATCCTATACAAAGCCAGAAGAACTGGCTGGAATTGTCGCACTCAGTATCAATGCATCGATCTCTCAATTTAATGCAGTCGGCTGGGTTCGAGGCGATAAAGCTGCATCAGTCGAAACATATCAGGAGTTGGAAAGGCTTCGGGCTGAAGTCAAGAGTGGCAAGAATGAGCCCCTCCTGACAAATGCGGAAGTGCAGCTTTTGAAGGATACATTTTACAAGAGTAAAAAGGAACCATTCAAATCACTCACCTGTGCTGAATTCCTAAATCAATACATCAAATTGATAGCAAGTAGAGAGACTGAAGTGAGCCTTGTACTCGAAGTGTATGAGGGTTTAAAACTTTCAATGAAAAGTTCATATGAACTCCTATATAAATTCAGAAATACACTTGTTGCATTGGACGTGATATCTCTGAGCGTACCGCGCCCAGGTAAGAATGGTTTACCAAGATATCAGGAGTGGAGCCTTACCGAAAAAGGAAACAAGGTTCTCCGCCAGATTGCGCTTGGTGAACGGCCATTGGACCTAAAGACTCCTAGACCGAATTCTAAACCCGCCAAAGACTCTCCCAAACTCAACGAACGTGACTCGTGAAAATATTTCTCCTTACTTACTCACAAAGCTGTTTAGATTTGTCGCGGAGTCCCTAAATGATTGGAGCGTTAGCCTGTTGCGTCTCGCCCAATCGAGAGCGGCCTTATCGCCCTGACAGTCCCAGTACGCAGGTAAAGGCCAAGCACCTTGACGCTTCATATCTTCATGGACTTCATCGGCCATCGCATCAGTAGAACGATTGGTTCGAGCTGCGTCCTGAAGCAGAAGTATCGCCCTTGCGGTCCTATGATCAGGAACGTCAACGCTTTCGACCTCGTTAAAGTGACCTTCCCACTTGAAGCGATTCAGCACCACTAACCTGTGGTCTGGTGTGAGTAAGTTCAGCCTTTGGCTCTCAACTATCCAAGAAACCGAGTCCCAATAGCTGGGTTGCTCGTTATAGAAAATTGGGCAAACACAGCCGTGCCAAAGTAAATAATATTTTGAATCTATCCATGCCTGAAACCCTTCAATTTCAAGGCAGATTAATTTTTCGCGATCTGTCACGATTTGAGCTGTTTTGGATAAATTCATAGGCATCAATTATCAGTATCCCACCAAAGACCAACCATAGGCCGGTTACTTCCTGACGGGTTTTCGTCCCACTGGCCAAGACCGTTGACAGAAAGCCGCTTCATGAGCTCGGTAGCTTCCTTGATATTTTTGGCGTATTTACTCTTTGCGACCTGCCAAGGTGCGCAGTGATCGGAACCGGCTGAAGGATCGTCAGGCTTTGGACCAAACCGAATTTTGAGATCTTCGAAAATTTCCTTCATTGCTTCAAGTCGAGCCTGAAGAACAAGACGGTAATACTGACCAGCAAACCACTTAGCTATGTTCTGCGCACTGGTCATGGTCTCAGGGCTGATTTCTTCAGATCCAGCGTGAACCCCATGAATGACGCCATGGAGAACTACAGCCAGGCGCAAGGACTGTTCACTCCATCGAGCGGCCACGCTGGCAACGTCTCGACTTGAATTACAAAAGGCCTCACAGGCTTGAGCGAAAATAATATCAAGCTGCTTTGCCTTTTCCGAAAGACGACAACCACATGTCAGCTCACAATCAGCCATTCAGAAACTATCAAGCAGCGACTCGACTTTTAGACCCCACGCTTCGAGAACAGATTTATCATGCTCCAAGCCACATGGAACGATGTTGTATTGAACGTATTCAGAAGCAATCAGGCAACGATCAATGAACCCGCCTTTGCTCCAAAGCATCAGAACTCAACACCTCCCCTACCAAGTCACCTTGAACCGCAAAGCACAGCGCAATACACCAGTCTTCAAAAGAGATGTTGTCGCGGGTGGCGCGGTTGCAGTGGTGAGGTTCACGGCCACTGTAGCCCTTCAGGAACAACGCACATTCAGCACGTCCGTCATTGTGTCGACCTAGGAGGTTTTCCATGGCACCGCGAGCATCGGAGCTGAAGGAAAAAGTTGTCTCACCGAAAGTAGCAAGGTGTGGCTAGATGCTGGCACCCGCCCTTTTGCTTCGATCTGTATCCAAACTTCATGGGGTTGTTGGGTAGCTATCTAATGGAACGCTAGTGCGCTGAGTAGCATCATAACGCTAGAGGGCGAGGTCGCAGCCACGCAAATGATTTCGTGGTCACGCATACCAAATGCTCGCTTTTGTATTCGCTTAGGTTTGCCCCGAGGCTATCTGGTTTAAGCTGACCTGAATGGTAGTGCCCGGGAACCACCGTTATCCATATTGCCGGGATTGACCCCATGTCACTTCCATTGATCTGAGTGACTCCAATGAGAACCTCAATGCCAGTGTGAAGCGGCTTACAAGGAGGCTCATGTCCGATTCATCGTATGGAAAGGAACGCGTGAAACGGATACGTAAACGCTTCTCCGACTTCTGACCAGCCTGATTAGGCTTAGCGCATCGTGGCTTCATTTCGTGCGTTTACCCTTTTCCGTAAATGTATTAGCCGACGAGCGAAGGTAATCTTTTTATAGATTTTTTTTTCGGACGCCAACTTCTTCTCTTGCGTGTTTCGATTAGTTTCAAGGCAGATGGATCTTGCCATTTTGCTCCTTGAGCCTGCCCATCGCAACCATTCCATCTACCAGCTTGACGAGAGGTTTTTTTCGCTTCTCGGTCAATTTCTTGAAGCCAAATAGAGAGATTACTTCCTTGTAGAGTTCCTCGTAGAGAATGCTTACCGCATGCTCTGTTGTAATGAAAATGGCCTTTTCAAGTTCCTCTGGTGCAATGTGAGTAATCTCCTGCGGGGCATCAGGAGCCTCACTTCGATCCCGGCAATGGTCAACCGGTACGGCTCCAATGTAAAAGAAAGATCCCTGGCGCGTAATAGAAATCTCATTTGAAACTTCAGTGAAAAACCCCTGGAAACGCGCCTTTATTTGATTACCCAGTCGATTCTTCCCCAGCGAATGGATGACCCGTTTTGCTACGATATCTTCGTGTACCGGGGCTTCCGTTTCGATCACGGCCTTGATTCTATGCAAAAAAACTTCGTCACTTACATCGTCAAAATTCGCGACTGGTGACATATCAAGATTAGTGACGACATAATGCTGAGAGGCCTTGGGGTGATCATTTTTGGACGCTTCTACGCGTCTCATTGTACGCGCCTGGATTGGATTCTTTTGAGGCAACGGTATTACTGGTGAAGTTGAAGGCTTTTGTGAATCAGGTTTTGACTTCATTAATTCTTCAATGCGTCCCCTAAGCTTTTCGATTTCTTTTCCCCTATCCTGGAACCAGCAGGTGCTCCAAATACGATGGAAGTCCCAGCCCAGTCCTTCCAATACGCTTTGCCGTAGCCGATCTCGATCTCTGGCCCATCTCGCGCTGTGATAGCTGGCTCCATCACACTCTACCGCGAGTAGGTAGCTACCGGGGTGATTGGGATGAATAATAGCAAGGTCGATGAAATACCCCTTGGAGCCGACTTGACTATGAACATCATATCCCATCTCCCGAATCTCCCCGAGTACCTCCAGTTCGAACGGACTGTCTGGTTCACGATCAGTCGGCTCGGCCACACTCATCTGGCCCGTAACCGCCAGTTGAAGGAAAGAGCAGAGGTGTCGAACGCCATCGGATTTAGTCCGCGACAGGTCCATATCAGTGTGGGTAAAGTTCGAGAAGACGACGCAGCGCTCTTTCGCGCGTGTAATCAATACATTTAGGCGTCTTTGACCACCCACCCGATTTAAAGGACCAAAGTTGAACTTAAGAATACCGTCAGCCCCTTTGCCGTATCCCACGCTGATGAAGATCAGGTCTCTTTCGTCCCCCTGAACATTTTCGAGATTCTTCACAAAAAATGGTTCGTTTCGATTCTCGTTGAAGAAGTCTTCTAAATCGGGACTCTTGCGGCGAAGTATCTCCAATTCATCTGAAATTTTGGCCTGCTGGGCGCTACTAAATGCCACAACACCCAAGGACTTTTTAGGGCGAGTTGCCGCATGCTCCATCACCTTTTTTGCAATGTACTGGGCCTCTCCCACATTATGCCTTTTCGTTGTCCCCGCCTCATAATACCCGTCATCAACTAAGATGTGTTTTAGCCCCATCTCATCTCGATTCAGTAGAGGCGAAGGGAAAAGAGTTAGGCGGTCTTGGTAGAATGCGTGATTGGAATATTCAATAAGCGAGCTGTGCCTACTACGGTAATGCCATCGGAGCATTAGGGATTTGGAACCGCAAGATTCGAACAATCCGAGGATGCTTTCTACGTCTGCGGCACTCTGTTCGTCTTCATCTTCATCATCATTTTCGATACCACGGCTGAAAAAGGACGTTGGGGGCAATTGCTTAGGATCTCCTACCACGATGGTCTGATCTGCTCGAAGAACTGCACCAATAGCATCTACTGGTCGCAATTGACTCGCTTCATCAAAGATAACCATGTCGAAACGTATATCCTTTGATAAGTAGGTGGCTACTGAATACGGGCTCATCATGAAGACGGGCTTGGCCTTACGAATAGCATTACCAGCATCATGAACTAGGCGACGAATCGATTTGTGGCGTTTCTTCTTTGCAAACTCGTGCCGAAGTATTCCCATTTCGCCCGCACCTGTAAGAGGGGGCAAGGTTTTTGAGTGAGAAGACATAACTTTGAAACGACCTTTAATGAAGGATTTCTCATCACCTTTGCGGAATGCATCAACCAGTTCATCTGCTTTACGCCCATCGAACATCTTGAGCTGAGAAGCTTGCTGAAGGTGGGTTTCTAGCAGGCTTCTCCTCCACTGAAAATCGAACAATTTTACGAGAAATTCTCCCGCATGGCACCAGCCGCAGGCCTTTTGAAGGACCTCGAGCTCCAAACCACTATCTTTGCATGATTGCATGGCTGCATTGAATCGGCCTATTTCCCGAATTCGCTCAGGAGTCTCCTTCCATATCTCAAACAGCTGAATTAGTTCAGGCAAAGGCAAAGTGGAGAATATTTCCCCTCCTAAGCAGGAATGGTCGGCTTCGACCTGCTTACTCGCGTTGTCGGATGCCGACTCCCATTTCTCAATCAAATCGAGAAGCTCCCGTTTCATCTCTATTAACTTAGTAAATCTCGATCCGTTTGCTAAGGCTTGGAACATAGCGTTCTCTAGATCTTCAGGCAGTTGGTTCGCATGAATTTGCACCACGTGAGCGTGTACTGCCTCTAGCAGGGACTGATCCGAATCAGAGCCACGCCATTGGGTACCAAAAAGGCGTTCCAGACTTTCTCTATTATCCTCTAGCGCTTCTTCGGCCTTCTGGGCGCGAAGGACAGATTGAAGAGCGTGAAGGCGCAGCTTTCGTGAAAAGGGGGCTTTTATTTTCCAAAGCATACCGGCTTTCTTTCTTGCAGCTTGGTACATAGAAGAAAATACCCTTGTCCACTTGGCTTGGTACTCTACGAGTACCTCAACCAAGGCGCTGACATCTTTATTCGACCAAGCCGGTTGGGATAGGGCCTCCCCATATTGATCCTTTGCTGTCTTCACAATACCGACCTGCTCTACGATCCAGATGAAATCCTCATTCATGGATTGCCAGGAAGATTTGTCGAATTGAACACCTGCCAAGTTGACTACCTCTGTTCCCAAGAGATCAGCCACTGCCATAAGGCGCTTGGCTACATCAGGTGTCAGATCACGGTCGATCTCAAGTAAATCTCTGACATGAACAAGGTATTGCTCGAGTTGTCTGCCAGTGGCTGCTGCAATGGCAGACAATCGGCTGATCCGATCAAGATCATCCGGAAGTACGCTGGTGATATTGGAGTGCCGGAAGGGGTGCTCCGCCAGGCTCCCTGCCTCTGCCCGCGAAGCCTCTAGGTCCTTCAGGGCATAGCGCTTCTTATCGAAATCATCCTGACTCCATAGCGTCCACTCGTCGAATGTTAACTCTGGACGTTCTTCAGGGAGCGCCTTTTCCATTGGGTACCAAGAACCGAAAATATCGAACGCGCTCACCTTCGAGTTTCCGATATTCATGTTTACCTCATCGGCATGTCGATTCAAAAACTCGACCGCGTCTTTGAATACGTGCGATTCATCGGGTGGTTCTACTAAGCCGGCTTCATTCCAAACTTCTTGGAGATTTTCGAGGAACTCGGATTTCCTGGTTTTCTTGCTGTGCAGTTCGAGCGCGATGGCACCGATCCCGACATTGTCTAATCGTGCTTTGACAACGTTAAGCGCCGCCATTTTTTCAGCTACAAAGAGCACGGATTTGCCTTTGGCTACCGCATCCGCAATGAGGTTGGTGATGGTTTGCGATTTTCCAGTACCCGGAGGGCCCTGTACGATCATACTTCGGCCTGCCGCCACCTCCGCCATGACGACAGATTGGGAGCTGTCCGCATCGACAACTTGGACCAAATCTGTAATTTCCTCTCGAGAATCCAGACTGCCTTCATCGCTGCCGATAAGGGGCGACTCATTCCGAAAACCCTGACCACCAAACAAGGCCTTCAGGATGGGATTTTCAAAGATGGATTCAGGCCAGAACGTTAGGTCTAGATCTTTAAAAAGGACAAAGTTCGAGAAGGAAAAAAAGCCCAATTCAACCGCATTGGACTCAACAGACCAGCCACCTTTCCCTTGGATTGCGTGACGGCATTTTTCCATGTAAGCTTTGATATCCAATCCATCTTCAGGGGATTCCTCATCAAAGGAGGGCCATTCGATGCCAAAGTCATTCTTCAATTTAGCTTGTAGAGATATGTTGTAAGAAACTTCCTCTTCATTGTATGACATGACGTAGCCTGCCTGAATACTCGCTCGAGACAGGCTAACGGGGATTAGGACCAATGGCGATTTCTGGCTCCCCTCCCTTTTGCCATCGTTCCAGCTGAGCATGCCAATCGCGAGGAACAGGATGTTCACCCCCTCTTCTTCAATCGAAGTTTTGGCCACGGAGCCGGTGTTCTTGATCCTCTTATTCAGGTCCGCTACTTCGTGATCAGTTTGAAGCCTAAATGTAGTGGGCGGCGGGGGGTAATCTTCTTCTTCCGTCTTCTCCTCCTCCTCCTCCTCTTCTTCTTTTGTGTCAGAAGGTAGGAAGCATGCGCTTTTCTTTTCAACGACCAAGGTGTCAAAAAGAGATTGGATGTCTTCCGCAAGGATACCGACTCCGCGAGCTTTCGTTCGCTTGTAACTCAATAGACGGTTACGATTCGTCAGGTCGAGAAGGATTTGTCGCTCCTTCTCCATGCGTGCGATTAGTATTTCTCGAGACATTAAACTACTTTCCTCAAACAAATGCCCCTCTTAGGAATATTCGTAAATTGCCGCCGCCCAGCGCCGCAACATAAGCAAGATGCTGCTTCTGGCTGTTGGCGTGTATTGTTACAAAATCCTCCCCATGCGGCCTTCACGCCTCGGGGGTTTCTTTCTCGGCATACATTTCCCAGACCTCTGATTCCGGCCCATATCCAAGTTCTGCGATCGCTTCACGAGCTGTAGCGATCGGGCCAGAAAGACCATAGGTTGTGCGCGCCCACCAGAAGGTGGTATCCTCCCAGGTTTCCGTGCACAGGCTATAAACACTATCTCCGCTGGAAGGATTATCGCAGTCCGATTCTTCGCTCCATTCTTCGCAAAGTGAAAAGTCCTGCTCAAGGATATCCCTTAAGTTATCGATATAGTCCTCGTTGAAATCTAGGTCATGTTCCGCACCGAAGATTTCCCAATGGCGCTTTTCGATATCATCTTTTTTCATTATTTGTCTTAGATGGTAAAGTCAGGCTTATCCTCGAGCTTTGCTGGGCAGGGGACTTTCTATTCGTTCGTCCAAATCCGTAGATGTTTACTGGATATTTTTGCGAAGAAGCAGTTCGTTAGTAACCGAAACCAATCGTCCAAGATAGGCCGATATTCACCACGGAGCCGCGCTTGCGCACGACGAGTTGGAGGGCGCGCTCTTTTAAAAACGAAAAGGCGGTAGATTGCCTAGTTCTAGCAGTGCTCAAAATGCTACTACTGAGCAAATGGATTAGTTACTTGAAGCAACTATCCGGTCGAGCTGATTTATTAGGTCTACCAACTTATCTCGCTCGGCTTTGAGTAAGCCAATTTCAATCTGAAGCTGCTTAAGTTTCTGCTCATCTTTTGGCAGGGTAGCAAGGAGGCTTTCACTCTTAGTAAGGTTTTGAGATATGGAATCTCTCTTCTTTTCCGCTTGGGCAAGGCGGGATTTTGCTTCATGAGTTTTACCTTCTAGCTGTGTTAAATCCTTACGAAGTTCTTTCGAATACTGTTTTGTTTGAATAACTTCCGTCTCTAAATCAGAAATATTTTTACTTACTTCCTCGTTTTTGCTGTGCGCCTCAGTTCGCTCCCTGACGATCGCATTTTTCCATGATTCTCCATAAGCCAAACCGGCTAATGCTCCAATGGCAGCACCGGCAAGAGCGGCATCGTCATCGCCAGCTTTTTTGCCAATGGCATATCCGAGAGTTCCCAGTACTCCTACACTGGCTAGCCCGGTCGCAGTCCGTGTTTTCCCCGACTTGAGCTTGGAGGTTTTGGGTTTTCCGGTGGGAGACGATTTCGAACCACTTTTAAAAAAGCTACCAAATTTTGAGGTTGGCGATTTGGAACTTGTCCCCGTACCGGAATGGGTCGCACAGCCTGTAAACAGGACAGACATTCCTAGTATTATTATTATATTTTTCATACTTCCTCTTGTAATTGGACTCATTTGTAGTGGAGCCGGAGTTGTGCTTCCTTCTCGCCAATCAATACGTGCAGGTGCCTTTTCTCCTCGCTTAGAGCTTTAGCTTCTGAGCTATTAACCCTTACCAAGTTGATTTCTTCCTCAACTTTTTCAAGCATGCTTTTCAATTTGATGATATCAGCTTCTATCGTATCTGCCTCTTTATTGAGACTGCGGTTACGGATCGCTTCTTCTAAAACCCTCTCACCAATCTCATGTTGCAAATTGCGTTCAACAGCTAATTTCTGTTCCAAAGTCCTGGCTATTGATCGCTCCCTCTCAAGCGAATGCTTCGCTTTCTTCGGGCTGAAGAAAATAGTATCTTGCGTAGGGTCACCCGTAGAGCAACCACCTATAAATACCAAAATAACTGTGTAGAGAATATGTTTCAAAAAATATCTTTCGCTCCGCTGACATATAATTTTGTCAATTTATTCAAGGTCTTCCGGTCAGTATGATCCAAAGCTCCATTTTCGCTCATTACAATTAGCTTTTTAGTTTGTTCGGGTAATTTTGCAAAAATTCTAAGCAAACTGCCAAGTTCATTTTCTTGCGTTTTTACTTCGAGTTTTTTTCGCTCCAAGCTGGAGTTCCAGAAACGAATTGCTTCGGGGTTGGAGTTAGCTTTTTTCATCACCAATATCTCAGCTGCAATATTCATTTTGGCTTTTGTCGTATCCAGTTCACGAAGCTTTGAAACGATACGTTTAAATTTTTGGATCTCATCCTGCTGAGGTCGTGTATTCGATTCAGGATCCGGTCTAGACCTTTGTGGCAAGATAATTTTTTTACGAGGAATTCGAACGGTGCCATTTTGAGTTCGAGCTTCTGAATTTCTATTTATGCTCTCTGAATTCCAACTGGCGGATGGAGCTTGCGGACGTTGCGAAACATGTTGGATCTTATCCTGCTGTGGTCGTGTATTCGATTCAGGATCCGGTCTAGACCTTTGTGGCAAGTTAATCTTTTTCCGAGGAATTCGAACGGTGCCATTTTGAGTTCGAGCTTCTGAATTTCTATTTATGCTCTCTGAATTCCAACTGGCGGATGGAGCTTGCGGACGTTGCGAAACATGAACGGCCGATGACGAGCTGTTAGATTTAGCTTTTACATCATGCTTAGCTTTTAAAGGTTGGTTGGCTTTTATGCCTTGAACTATGAATATGAGAAGGAGGAGGCCTAAGATTGCTATTGTGGAAATAATCAAGGCTCCTGACGGAGGGGCATCGCTTTCCTTTTTCTTTTCGCTTTTCGGAGGTTTTACTAGACCAACAGCTTTTACTGGCTGCGGCCTTTTTTCCTTGGTTTCAACTTGCGAATTAGAAGGATTTGGAGCTGCTGTACTCTCAGTAGAAGGAATCGTCGGATTCTTTCTCTGTGGCTTATGAGGATTCCTTTTTGGCTCTGTAGACAGAGGCCTAACTGCGTCGATATCTGAAGCCAAATTGATCAACCCAGAAAATCCCTGTGCTTTTGGAGTATTCACTGCCACCTCTCCACTTACTCAAATATAGAGCTTAGCCGACTCACACCTTTTTTCAAAACCAGCCCTAAGGCGAATTCTAGGATGTGAACATTAAATTCTGTTTGATAACAGAAGGTGCTCTTTACTTTGGGTTCATCTAATTTTGCCACATGAAACACTCCCTCGAGGTTGCCGATCCCTATTTCAGACCATTTGCAAAACACTGGAGTGCCTGCTCCAAACATATTCTTCCGGGCAAGCACAATACCTTGGTCTCTAAGGATTGCTTTCCCAATGGCATACTCCCTGCCTTCCTTCAATCCGTTCATATACTCCATTAAAATACGGACGCAAACCGCCTTCCACAATCTGCTGATAAATTCAGAGAAGACAACTTGCTTGACTAAATTGATACTAGTGATCGATCGATTATCTCCAAGGCATATTTTGTAGACAGTTCCTGTGTGAACACCATTCACAATTTTTCTTGTGCCGCCCCAAGCAACTCTTGTGATTTCTTCCAACCGCCATTTTGCATTTTTCCATTGAATGCCTTCAGGAGAGATACGAAGTGTTTTTTGAAAGATCATACCGACCTGTGCTTCATAGGTTATCGATGTAGCCCATTCGCTACCTTTGTTTTTGCGTTGTTCAATAACTCCCTTAATGCTTTCCGCGTCTTGCTTGGCCTCAACAACAATGCGCTCAACTTCAAGAAAAGCCTCTTGTATAGCACTGTTCAATTGCTGTGAAATTTCCAGCTCTTGATATTCGTTAAAAACATGGATGGAGAGATCTCGTACGATACTAGCAATTTCGTAGCTGGCATCATGCGGAATGCTTCGACTCTTGAAGTTTACTTGGATCGGTTGTGCCACAGAATCCCAATTGTGCAGTACTTTTATTAGCTGATCTATAATTGGCTGAATTTTTGTTCGGGCTTGATCACTGGCAACAATGGTCTTGGCTCTCTTCACAAGCTCCTCGATATTTTCTTTTTCTTTTTCCAGAAACGCTTGCGCCTCAATTTCGTAGGAGTTGATCAAATCATCAATGAGTCTCGGGCCAGATTGCTCGCCTTCATTCGTGGAGGTATCAACAATGGTGGTTATGATGTCTACCAATGTTCGTGAGTTTAGCTGGTTAAAGGCCTCTTTGATGGACTTGCATAAATGGCGTTTTTGGAAATCAACCTCCTCTTTTAGCTGCTTGAGCTCGGTGAGCTTTGGGAACCCGGATTTTTCCCTTTGCCGATTGATTGTCTGACGCAATACCTCGTGGTCGACCACCTCTACCAGCTCGGCGATCTTTAGGGTCCAGTCTCTTAAATCATTGGGCTGTAAGTTGGGCAGTCTCCTCAATGCAGCCACTATAAGATTCGCCTCAGCCATTGGCGAATTACAACGAAGATTTATGGCGATGCTTGGTTCGGATTCAAGTTGAGAGATCATCTCCCTCACCACATTCGGCTCGACCCCGGGAAGCCAAGCAACTTCTGCCTCCAGCCTTTTTCTTGGGCTAGCTAAAGTAACTCGCGCATTTCTTATCAGGTCCGGATCAAGAGTAAGGCTTTTTTCCTCGGCAGCATCCATGATGCACTGCTTGTCGTCTAGGGGACTAACCCCCAAGATGCTAAAAGGATTTTCAAAAATATCCATTTTTGATCACTTACTCGGTTCCGTGGAATCCGATCTTGGAATGATTTTGATTTAAGTCAGGCAAAAGTTTTAAAGCGCTTTCAAGGCATTGGTGGTCCAGCATTACCTGATTATTACGAGCAGCAATGCGTGCCGCTTCTCTCACAATAAACGCAGCATCGGAAAGAGCCCTTCCCCTCAATGATTTCGCTAAAATTCCGACATTTACATTCTCAGATGTTGGCAGGTTTTCAAGTAGGGTTTCGGTTAGATTGTAAACCTCGGCTTCTGATGGCATGTCAACCTGGATAACATGATCGAATCGTCCTCGCCTGAGTATGGCTGGGTCTATCATGTCGATCAGATTGGTCATCCCGATAATTAGAACCTGGCTTTCGATGGCCTCTGGGATTCGACGCAAAAATTCGGCGACCTCTTCTACTTGGTGTCGCCCTGAGGCACCTCCGGATCGATTAGAAAGAAATGATTCCATTTCATCGATTACAATTATCGAAGGTGACTCCTTGATTGCTTTATCAAACACCTCCGAAATCTTTTTGCTAGTAGCATGAATGTAGGGACTGCCAATGCTATTGGAGTCGATTGTGTAATTTGGCCAATCGATGAACTCAACAAGGCGCTCCACTGCAAAAGTCTTTCCGCAACCTGGAGGGCCATGCAGAATGATACCCGCGGGAAAGTTGACTCCCAATTTGCGGTATTTTTCTGCATTCAAAATGATGTCCACCACATGTTCGTTTAAAAATTGCTCCAAGGCAAACCGTCCCGCTAAACTGAATTTCTTTTTATCAGATGAGGGGCGCGATCTGGTTACTGTAGACGTTTCTGCTTTCCCCGATTTTTTTTCGAGCTTGCCGGTTTCGCATATTGAAGAATTAGCCACTCCACTGGCTTCGATTAATTCTTCAAGGTCTTCTGCTGAAAACCAGTAAGCTAGGCTACTTAATCGTCTAGAAGATTTAACCGATACTGGTACGCCACCAGTAATTTGTGATCCTAGAATAACCTCATCGGGTACTGAAGGTGAAAGAGTCCAAGTAGGAAGTAATCTGGAATGTTGCTCCACGTATATGGCATCATGAAGGGATACATTACTTATTCGTTTTCGTGTTTCATTTATTGTCAACGCAAAGGCTAATGCATCCACTTTTTCTACAATTGGGTTACTATCAAGGATAGATCGAAGTTCATGCTTCGAAGGACTCTTTAGAATGCAATAGTCATTTTCACCAAATTCAAAATCTTGGAAAAGGGTACTCTCAATGATGCCTTCCTTGCTCCATTTTTCAGCAAGCGGTCTGCTTGCGATCAAAAAATTGGCATCTTGATTAGAAGCGAAAATTTGCCATGAATTTCCACCTTCGAGGATTCTCAAGATTTCCGCTCCATCGGGCATTTTGTACCCTATTGGTAACCAGGGGTCCTTCGTCATACCTAACCTGCGAGAATGTTGGCTGGATCAAATGTCGCGGGGTCTTCACCACCGATTTTAATCATCTGGAGATGGGCTACAATCTGCCTGAGATTCACGATGTCATCGTTTTTCAAGCATTCGAGGCCTGAAACCCTGAGTTCATTAAAGCGGGATTGATCAATAAAGAGATGCGGCTTTTTTATAAAGTAATGAAAGATGCCAACTACGAACCCTTCTTGACTCCACAAGATATCAAACTGTAAACGTTTAAATTCGGAAACATGATGCTCAAAGTCCCGATCGCTTCTTTCCAGAGATCTTTGAGCCGCTTTCACAAGATTTTCGTATTCAGAAGTTTCCGATGGCGTGGCATGTTCTTTTAAAAGGTTTTGAAAAGAATTTTGTAAATCGTTGAGTTCGATTTTTCGGATATCATGAAGATGCTCGGTCCGCACTTGTGCTAAAAGGCGTCTAGCTTCAAGCACCCCCTCCATCGCTTCCTGAGCCATTTCGGTATCTGCTTCGTCTGGATCAAGTGAGACGGCCGCTTGGAGTTTGTCAAAAGCCTTGTCTAATTTCGGATCCTTTACGCTTTCTTGGATGTCCCTTACTCGATCAAGCGTACGGTGACCTTGTTCTGCCACAAAGATTGCGGCTCCGGAAAAATCAAGCTGCCCCTCTTGCCTCGAATAAAAGTTTTTTCCAGATTGGAAGGTACTCCCAATGGAGGGCACCGAAACTTCGAACGTGATACTTCCGGAGTCAAGAATTTCGAACTCACATTCCAAGTCCGCTCCAGCAGGAATAACGCCATCCTCAAAATCTGTCCCATTGATTTTTAACACTCCAACGGGGCGATTATCGGTAATCGGCTCTTCGATTTCTCCCTCCCAGAGTTTAATATTAATTGAGCCGATCGAGCCTGCTTTAAGAGATTCGGCTGCTTTGAATGTTTTTTTCTCTTTGATTGGAAGTGAATCACCAGTCCGGACTAAAAATTCCATTACGGGCTGCCCTCCAAGTTTTTGCAATACTTCGATTCCTATCGAGTGGGATGCTGGGATTGCATCAACTGTCGCTGCGGTACGTGTTATGCAGATCTTATCATCTTCAAGAGTGATTGGGCCTCCGCTAGCATCGAAAACAAAAATCTTAAAAAAGTTTTCTCCGTTCTTCGGAAGGGTGATTGAGACAGTATTGCCATGATTCAGTGGAAGCCTTCCGGAAGTCCAACCTGTATCTAGGCTGTCGATCTGAAACTCGGCCCCATCCGTTGGCTTCCCCAGATTCACCGCAATTTTTGTCTTTGGACTAGGCGTTCGCGCCAAGTACCTAAAAGATAATTCCAACTGGCTATCGGATTTCACTTGTCCTCTCGAATCCTTGCGAGACCTGTTCTTTTTGCTCCAGTCAATTGATTCTGCAAAAAGGCTGGCTCCTTCAGCTACCGCAGTCATTGGATTCGCATCCGTATTTGCCTGTATGCCCAGCTCAAATGAGACTTTATCTCGTAATGGTTTGTAGTTGGTTGGCCCACCGATAAAGACGATGCGCTCGAGATCCGCAGGACTGAGGCCATTCTTATTCAGGATCTCCCGAGTGTAGGAAATTGATTCCTCGAGTTGAGCCTGGATCAATTTATCCATACGTGACCTCTCCAAGGGTATGTCCAAGTAGATCTCATTCCCATCCAGGTCTCGGGTCCTAACTTCGGTCTCTGACAGGCTGATTACAGATACTTCCTTGGAAGAGAGTTCGACTTTCGCCCGCTCTGCGGCCCAGTTCGATAATCGAATTAATGATTTGAAATCAGGATTGACCGTCAGGTCTTCAGGTAGATTATAGGTTTCAGTGAGCCAAGGACGAACAACGTTATCCATTAGTGCCCGATCAAAGTCCCTCCCACCGCACATTGCAATCCCTCCATTTGCCAGTAGATTAATTCTACCTCCGATGCTTTCGGCAATAGCAACATCCAAGGTTCCTCCACCAAGATCATAAATTAAAAAAACTCCATCTTTGTTAGAAGTTCGGGTGACGCTCATAACCGCAGCGACAGGTTCTTGCATCAGAGCCACTTCGCCCAGATCGGCCATTTCGGCGGCTTGCATCGTCGCATTTTTTTGCATTTGATTAAAAGCGGCAGGAACCGTAATCACCGTACCTGTTTCTGGATCATTTCGGATCTCTTCAGGAAGGTATCCAAAAAGTGTCTTGAGTATTTCCGCTGAACATTCTTCCGGTGTTTTTGATAAATTTGCAGATGGGAGTTGAATAGGCGTACTCGTCCCCATTAGCCGCTTAAACAACATTGCGGAGTTACCGGGGTTATGCGGGGCCGAATCATAGGCGCGCTTCCCGACATATTTATTTCCCCTTCGGTCAATGAATATTGCAGAGGGTGTTACATCATTCTGTTCTGGGTTCTTCCAGATGCGAGTATCCGTTCCATTGTACGAACATATAACGCTGTTTGTAGTTCCAAGATCGATTCCAACGTAGTTTTTCATTTTTTATCCTTTTCTCAACATCACAGTTCCGGTTCTCACCAGTCCGTTTTCCCCCATAATAATCGGCTCAATCATCTGATCAATGAGGAGGGATTCCTCAGGTTCAAACTCGTCAATATTAAGGGGCGTCGCCGCAACGCCCGGATCAAAAGTTTGGCCTTCCACATTTACCAGTTTCAATCCACATGTTTGCAATGACGCTTCAACGCTTTTTAGGTACCAACGAAGTTGTCCAGTGTAGCGAGCCTGTTCTGATGCATCAATTTTTTCGATGGCACGGCTGAATGTTCGCCCGAATCGCCACCCTTCGACTGCTAAGTCGATGATCGCCTCACGACATACTTGATTTGATTTATTGTTGTCTGAAACACCCATGCTTACCTCCTATTTGCCTGAAGCTCTTCATAGTGAAGAGTTTCATTTTTGTTAAAGTGGCAATTTGGGTTTCTTTGCCACGCCTCTGCCATACCTTAGGTTATATTAATGCCAAATCAAACATTCTTATCATTCCTTGTACTTTGAGAGAAAGCGCTACGCGCCTTTAGTCGTCTGGATTTTCACTCATTTTTTATACAAATCGGCTTATCTAAGTACCATTGGTGTAAGTGCAAGTGCCATTGGAGTCTGACCCCTTCCTCATGTGATCCCTTTATCATACCTCGGTTTCGAGGCGCGGCATCCCGCTCGTCAAACCCATCGTCTCTAAACTGACCGTTTCCATCCGTCGGCGGTTGGAAACCGCCGCTCCTTGGCCTTCGGCGATTCCTCGGGAAATCGAATTCAACAACAGCTCTTCAAAATATCCGAAACAAACAATTCCGAATGAGTGTAGGCACCAGAGCCCCGAGCCTCGCCTCGGGGAATCGTCGTGATGAACGAGGCGTAATGACTCTGACACTGGCCTGACACCAATGGCACTTAGATAAGCGGTCCAGCCTATTTTCTGCGACATGCGAAATTGCGGGAATCCGCCCCTAAGTGGGCGGGATATCGTAGGCCGCGACGCGGCTTAGAGGCTAAATCCGCCGGGACCATGGCCTCCGCACTTCGTTCGTAAGCCATAGCGATCAATGGACCAGCGCTACGCGCCTTTATCCGTCCGGATTTCCACCCATTTTTGATACAAACCGCCTTATCGTGGAGCCATTGGGGTCAGAAACATACAGGCCCCTCCTTGGCCTCCAGCAAATCCCCTTTCGGCTTAAAACCGGAAGGTATTGCGACGGCGACGGAAGTTCCGAGGAAAGACAGACGGCATGTTTTGACGCATGATTTCGCCGAGAAGATCCCCCGCTTGCTCCATCGCCTGACGCATGACTTCTGCATCTTGAATTTGCCGATGCCGGTTCTGCTCCAGTTGCTGCCGATGCTCATAACGCGCTTGCTCGTGCGCTTTCGCCAAAGATGCATGTGCTTCACGCACCTGCACGAGGCAGTTTTCAAATTCTTGGCGCGAGAGGGAAGCCTGACCTCGGGTAAATTCCTGATGCGCTTTTTGGTAACTGGCAAGTTTACTCACACGCCCAGTTCCAGCCACTTGCCGTAGATTCCGCTCCAGCTGACGCATGGCATGTTTCGCTTCTTGCTCGAGACTCACATCCTGTTTGGCCAAGGTTTCGGCCGAAGAAATTTCATCCCGAATCTGCTGCAAGCGATGCTCAGCCAGTCGCCAATCCTGATTGTCTTTTTTCAGATCACGTAACAGCGTTTCCAGCGCGAGGCGCCCCCGTTGATAGACTTGGTTGGAACGCTGACGGTCACCGGTTTGGTTCCGTAAAAAGGCGCCCACACGCTCCGAATCGGCCTGCACGCTCTCAACTGACTTAAGTAAATTGAGGTGCTCGGATACATCCTCCTGCATGTCACGATGAACATCCACTTGGATACCGGCTAGCTCTTCTAATTCACGATGCAAGGCAGCCCAATTGGTCCCGACTCGCTGGACTTGCGTTTCAAGCGCGTCGCAGCGACTTGCGATCTGCTGCAGAGAAATGAGATGCCGCGAATTCACCGCAGGCTGATTTTGATCGTAAAAGACTTCGAGGTCGGTGCGGGCGGCAACCAGTTTTTCGCAATCGCTTCCGCACAGCACCCGAAGCTCTTCCAACTTATCAAAGGTGGACTCTGGAGAGGTCAAAAAGACTTCAGCTTGCTGTTGCTGCGTTTCAACAAACTGCAAAAGATCCAACGCCTGCATGTAAAACTGCCGCGAATCTTCGGCACACGCCTCCGACTGAGCCAGCGAGGATTCGATTTCGATCAACGATTTTTTACCATCTTCAAATACGCGCCCTACTTCCTGAAAGGCATCTGGATGATGCATCCGCTCAAGTCGCGCCAAGCTGTCCACATTACGCGAGACCAACTGTTGCAAACGTTTTAACTCATGTCGCGCCTTCGGCAAATCGGTCCGTAAAATCTCTCTCGCCTCTTCGTGGCGTTGCATGCGATCGCGCGCTTGTTCCAACTGGGTCAAGGTGCTATCCAATAGGACGGTAGCTTCTTCGCCATTGCCTTTTTCGAGATTAAAGGTGGCGCTTTTCAGCAAGTGCTTCGCCTCGCGAGTCGGTACATCGGGGTTGCCCTCTTCTTCGGATAGAAGGTAGCCGTTGCTCCGCATGTGCAGCGTGAGAGACTCCGTCTCTTCCAACTTGGCGGTATAATCAACATGCCGATCCGATTGCTGGATCAGGGTCTTTAAATTTTCGGATAACGATTCGAAAGCTGGGCCGTGGGTGGTTTGCAAAATTTCCGTGGCGCCAAGCGGGTCTGCTTGGACCGAGGCAACCGTCTTTTCGAATTCAGGCGTCATCGCCTTCCAATTCCGACGGAGCTGCGGCAGCGCAATGCCTTTTTCGCGAAGGCATTCAAAGTCCGCATCGATCAACTCGCCCTGCGCCTTGAACTTTTCGAGCTGTGGCGCGACCGCTTCATGCGCTTGTACAAGCTGATCGATTTCGGCTTCGCATTCGGCCACCAAGGCATCGACTTCTTCGGGCCGGATGGCTCGGGCCAAGCACTTTTGGAGTTTACGAACTCCGGCGGTGCCGATGGTACCGGTTCGGAAGGTAGAATCCGCTTCCTGCTGGACCTCCATCATCTGCAACCATCGGTCACGAAGACCTTGGATTTTCGCGCCAGTCGCCTTGTAGGCGGAAAGGGTTTTGCCAGACATTGGCTGGCTGTAATCAACGTCGTTGAAGGTCAGCATGTCGTGGCGCTTCTTGAGCGCCTCTTGCCGATCTAGGACATCAACGGCCCGCTGACTAAAGGCGTCGAGCGGGGCTTCGATCTGTTTGGCGTAGGCCTTACGGCCCCATTTACGACGGAGTAAAAGGTAGGCGAGGTAGGAAACCCCGCCTATTCCTGCGTAGATCGCCCACTGCGTGCTGGTCATTCTCCGGGCGCAGTTTTCTTTTTGGGAATATCGTCACCCTCCGACTGGAACCCCATTGCTTTATTGGAGCGTAGCATGAGTCCAACCCCGGCCGCGAAAGTGACAAACAAAATGAGAAGATGCGACGTCTTCATGGAAAAGCGCGGACGCATCCCACTCATGATCTCAATCACCAACAACGCGATGCCGACATAGAAGAGAACCCAGCCGACTTTCAGCTTGTGATTATAAAAGAGGAAAATGAGACCGAGTAAGAGCGGGATGAAGAGGAGCCCCATGGAAGTCGTGTCCATCATGCCGCCTCCGCCAGCTCCACCGCCGCCACGTCCACCGCGCATCATGCCTCCGAAGAAGCCCATGCCGGTCTCTAAACGGACCGAATCAAAAAAGAAATATAAGGCTGCTGCAGAGAGCAACATGCCGAGGGTAAATAATCCAAGGCCACCTTGGGTGCCGCCGGGTCCTTTCATAAAATCATCTTTCTCGCGGATTACGCGTCTTAAATTGGTCTACCAAAATTGGGTTCACGCTCATTGCGTGACAGGCGCGATTGGCCCCCATAAAGAGCCTAAAGCATGTACTTGAACGCTTTTGCACAAGTTGCCTACTTTAAATCTCCACTCAAAGCTCGAAAAGTCAAACGCCTGATAAAAAAGATCCGGTCGATCGCCAAATTCAGCCTTTTAGACTCATTCTTTTGGCGCAAAGTTACAGCAACAGCTAAAATTTACCGGCAGGCTGACGCCTTCCGAGAGCAAAAATCCTCACTGCGCTTGGATTTTGAAGAGATGCGTTTTCCCTCGGACAAAGATCGCGCCCATGGAAACTGCCGGACAGGCCGTGGTTCCGGTGGATTTCGCCTCTAAGCCGCGGCGCGGCGACACCCAATCTGGAGAAAAGAGTACAAGATCATAAGGGTTTGATAAAAGATTCCTGGTGATTTTGGAGGTCTCGTTTTGGTGGATTCCGGGCCCAGCAGGATGCAAGTAGGATGCAAACTGGGCGGGGCTAAACCCGCGCTGCGACCGCTTCGCGGCCTTGCACATGGGCTGTTGATATCCCGCCCACGCTGGGGCGGATTCCCGCGTTGGGGCGGATTCCCAAGATGTAACATGAAGCCAAAAATACGATAATTGCTGATCTAATTACCATTGCGGTGTGACCCAATCCAGACTTCACATGTCAAATATTGCAAATAGTGCATTAATTACGTATAAGCCTCAACCGACCCCACAATCTCATGAAACATATTCTCTTCACTCTCTCCCTTATCCTCTCAGTCAGCACATTTGCAGGCGAACGCGAAATCAAACAGTATCTCAATCGGGGCGTAGACCTCGTTGTAGTGTGGGAAGCCAATGACGATGCGGCCGATCACCATATCCAAGTCAGCCGAGCCGGCTATAACGTTATTATTGTTTGGGCCACAGCCGCCGGTAAAAAGCAAAGCGAGCTGAATCAAGCAGGAAAAAGCGGAATTGATTTTGTCGTCGTATGGGACGTGAAAGGTGACGAGCTGGAAGATGTCGTCGCTCAGGCTCGCAGTGCAGGTGCTTCTGAAGTTCGCATCCGTAACCACAAGATGTAGCCTCAAAATTCATCTCGTTTCGAATCGAGCGGGTTCGTAAACAAGAAGTAAAAGGACGCGAGGTATTCGCGTCCTTTTTTTATACACGATCAATATCATTACCAAAAGGCAGGCAAACCGGGTAATTTCCATCCAGATTTCTCGGCCTTCTTCTTTTCCCTCGTTGATTCCATTCCGTTGATCTGTCAGAAGCGAGTCCATGATCATCATTGATAAAGCACTCGAAGCCCGCGCCGCGGCTGGACGCCCGATTCGCGTTGGTATGGTGGGCGCAGGATTTATGGCCCGAGGCGTCGCCCTCCAACTCCTACAAGTCATGCCGGGCATGGAACTCGTCGCTATCTCAAACCGGACCGTTTCAGAAGCGCGACGCGCCTATGAAGAAGCGGGGCGGGAAGACATTGTCATGTGCGAAACCCAGCAAGAGCTGGAAGAAAGCATCCACCAAGGCAAGTGCGCCATCACCGACGACGCGATGTTGATTTGTCGCGCCGCGCAGGTCGATGTCATTCTCGAAATGACCGGGGCTATTTCCTTCGGAGCCCGGGTCGCGCTGGAAGCCTTCGCCAACGGCAAGCACCTCGTAACCATCAATGCCGAAATGGATGCAACGGTCGGCCCTGCCCTCTACGCTCGGGCTCAAGAAGCCGGAGTCGTCTACACCGTGGGCGATGGCGATCAGCCAGGTGTCACCATGAATCTCTACCGCTTTGTAAAAGGCATCGGATGCAACCCGGTTCTGCTCGGAAACATTAAAGGCCTGCACGACCCCTACCGCAACCCGACCACCCAAGAAGAATTCGCCAAGACTTGGAAACAAAAAGCGCACATGGTCACGAGCTTCGCGGACGGTAGCAAAATCTCGATCGAACAAGCTTTGGTGGCCAACGCAACTGGCATGCGGGTCGGTCAACGCGGCATGTACGGCCCGACGGTAAAAGCCGGCACCCCGATTCAAGAAATCGCCGCCCTGTACCCGCGCGAAGATATGCTCGAAGGACCCGGCATCGTCGACTACGTGGTTGGCGCGCATCCCGCTCCCGGCGTGTTTGTCATCGCGACCTTGGGACGCACCCCAAATCCATACCAAGAGCATTACTTCAATTATTACAAACTTGGCGAGGGGCCCTTCTACGTCTTCTACCGCCCCTACCATCTTTGTCATCTCGAGATTCCATGGTCGATCGCTCGGGCCGCCGAATTTGGTGACGCAACCTGTGCGCCTGAAGCGGGGCTTTATGTCGAAGTGGTTGCTGCCGCGAAATGTGATTTAAAAGCCGGTGAAACCATCGACGGCATTGGCTACTACATGACCTACGGGCTCTGCGAAAATGCCGACGTGGTTCGCGCCGTCAACCTCCTCCCACTTGGGTTGGCGGAAGGCTGCGTACTCACCAAGGACGTAGCTAAAGACGAGGTCATTACCTACGACGATGTCGAGGTACCAAAGGATCGCTTGATCGACGAACTTCGCAAGGAAATCCCGATCGTGCATTTGAAGGGCTGAGCTCTGTCTGGCCCAACGATTTCCCCCACACTTTATTAACCCAAACACCACATCTCCCATGCGTATTCTTGTAACCGGCGGAGCCGGATTCTTAGGCAGCCATCTCTGCGAACGCCTCCTCAACGAAGGCAACGAAGTCGTCTGCCTCGACAACTATTTCACGGGCCGCAAAGCCAACATCGCGCATCTGCTCGAGAACCCACACTTTGAAATCATGCGGCATGATGTCATCGACCCATTCAAAGCCGAGGTCGATCGCATTTACAACTTGGCCTGCCCCGCCTCGCCGGTGCACTACCAGCACAACCCGATCAAAACCATCAAGACCTCGGTCATGGGCGCGATCAATTGTCTCGGACTAGCGAAGCGCGTGAACGCCCGCGTCTTCCAAGCCTCGACTTCAGAAGTCTACGGAGATCCGAATGTGCACCCGCAAACCGAAGACTACTGGGGCAACGTAAATCCCATTGGCATTCGCTCCTGCTACGACGAAGGCAAGCGCTGCGCGGAAACCCTCTTCTTCGATTACCATCGTCAAAACGGAGTCGACATTCGGGTCATCCGAATCTTCAACACCTACGGTCCGCGTATGATGGCCGATGACGGTCGCGTCGTGTCCAACTTTGTAGTGCAAGCCCTGCAAGGCAAAGACATCACGGTCTACGGAGAAGGGAAACAAACCCGTTCTTTCTGTTATGTGGATGACCTCGTGGACGGCTTCGTTCGCTTCATGGAACAAGACAAGGTTGTCGGCCCCATGAACCTCGGAAATCCAAACGAGTTCACCATTCTTGAGCTCGCGGAAAAGGTGGTCGAGATCACAAACAGCGGCTCAAAAATCATCTTCGAGGCCCTGCCTTCGGATGACCCGCAACAACGCAAACCAGACATCAGCCAAGCCCGCGAGGTTCTCGGCTGGGAGCCAAACGTTCAGCTCGAAGAAGGCTTGAAACACACCATCGCCTTTTTCGAAAACCAACTTTCGAAAGCGTAGAGCTTTAGCGCCAATCGCCATCAACGATCCAGAAAATAGGGATAACGGGGGAAAAAGCACGCTCACCCGAGAAGCCAATAGCTACGCTGTTGCACGTACATCACATATACGGTTACAAGCACATTGAAACCCGCCTCCACTATTCTTCCGATGCCATGGCAAAGAACGAAGCCCACGATCCCTGCTATTCAGCAGAGATCGTTTCAAAAAATGGATCCGCGCAAGGCCAACGGAAAATTGCCTCGGACGAGGAGCCTGGGAGCGCCGACGTCCCCGTCGGCATCATGTTAAAAAGACGTCCCGTCAAAAGCTGAACCGGGTTGGAAACTCTATTCACTGGGTTTGGAACCAACTTACAGAGCTGCCATTGAGTGGCAGAGGGGCTTGAAAAATCTGCCATTGAGTGGCAAATTGTGAACATGATTTTCAGGAACCTCCTCATCGTCGTAAGTGTTGCGCTGCTGCAAAGCCCTTTCTGGCTGCCAGCTCAAGCGGAGGAACCCCGCCGGTACCGCCCCGCAAACGGGAGTGGCGGAGTGATTCTCATCTTGCAAAGCCACGACGGAAAAACCGCCTCCCTCCTTGATCAAGACGGGGTGGTAAAACAGTTGCCGATTGATGCCATGATCGATCCCGATCGCCGCTACATTCTCCTCTCCCCGCGCTACAAGCCCAACGGAACGCCTGGTCTAAATGCCAACGAAGCCCCTGAGCTCGGCCCGGCAAAACTCACACTCTGGAACACCATCAAAGACCGCTTAGCAGGCCAAGATGGCGGCAAAGGCGTCCTTTCAAAGGAATTCGAAAAATACCGCAAGGGCCTCGCGAATTCAAAAACCTTAGAACAAGTAAAGGTGGTAGAAATTGATTACGTGGTCTGGCTGGCTGAATTTGAAAACCGAATTCCTTTTATCAAAGCGCATAATAAAACCGCCACGAGAGACAAACAGCGAACCTTCCTCACCTACGCGCCACAACCTGCAGCACCGATTCGCGGCGAAGCGACGAAGAAGGACGACCCAATGGCCGAAGCCGCCGCGACAACGATCCAAACCTTGAAAAATATGAAGCGGAATCACAAAGCCGCCAAAAAACGCCTCCGCAAATACGGTGGCGTCAAAGGGAAATAACGCCTTCTGGCCTTGGGTTAGAAACCTTGATTTAGCGAACTTTATTTCATGGAGATCGCTTGCAGAATCTCGGCAAGAATACTCACTGCAATTTCGGCTGGTGTGTCGGAGCCAATCTTTAACCCGATCGGCGCGTGAACAGCTTCGAACGCGCTTTCGGTTATCCCCTGCTCAACTAGCTCTTCCTGCACTTGCTTCACTTTTTTCCGACTACCAATCATCCCGATGTAAGCCGGACGAATATCGCTCTCATCCCGCCGACGCAGCACCGCCCCGAGCGCTTCGCGATCGATGTGGAAATTCCGGCTCATGATGACGAGGCAATCGCTGGCCTCCCAGTCGACATTCGTGAGCAGCTCTGAGGCGGGCTCGTGCTGGAAACGCGTCAACTCATGAAAGTAAGGCGAGCAACAAAGCTCTTCGCGGTCATCAAGTACTGTGACCTGCCAATCCAAGAGCTGCGCCGCGCGAGCCAAGGCTTGGGAGCAGTGCCCTGCCCCAACGATAATTAGGCGCCGCAACAATCCCTGCGGCTCGATGAAGACCGAGACTTCCCCGCCGCAAATCGCGCCAAAGGAATCATCATGATGCTCGTGCAAGGGAAAGTGCTGGGTAGACGCTCGACCATCGGCCAAGGCTTGCAGCGCGGCTTCGATCACCAACGCTTCAAACTTGCCGCCGCCGATGGTGTCGCTGATCGCTCCATCGGCATAGACGATCATTTTCGCGCCCACATGACGCGGGATCGATCCCTTGGTGGCGGTGACGGTAACCAAGACGCAAGGCCGACGCGCCGCCTCCGCATCGAGAAGCAGTTGAAAAATCCGACTCAAGAAGCTTGCCTCAGCCTATCTCGGGATGGCGATTCACATCCTTGTAGTAGATGTAGGAGCTCGGTTCGTCTCCCATGCTTACGTACCATTGCGGGCACCACGGAGCCATCCAGATGACATCGCCCGCCTTCACGGGGTACCAGCGGTCGTCCATGCGGTAGACGCCTTGGCCGGAGGTAATCATCATGCCATGCTCCATGATGTGGGTTTCCACGAAGGGCAAGGTCGCTCCCGGCTGATAGGTGAAGCGATTCACCGCGAGATCAAACTCGGGGGTATCGGGCAATAAGGTCTGAAGCATCGCACCTTGGTTTCCGAGAAAGGGAAAGCCTTCGACATCCTGCTCACGCCCCGTCCGTTGAGCCGGAGGCTCACCCCCATCGAGAGGTTGCCAGGTCTTTTCAAAAAACAACAAGCGCGCCCCAGCTTGGGCTTCCACCTTGATCTTTGAAAAAGGAGGCACGTATGCGTAGCCACCGGAAGTCATTGCTTCGCCTTGGATCAGGGCCTCGCCTTCGAGCAGATAGATAAAGGTCGACCGCTCCCGCGTGAGGTTGCCACCCGAGCCAGCGGTTTCGAAATTTGCGAACCACATATTTAAGCGCGCCCCAATCCCGCCGGAGATCACAATATGGTTTACCGAGGCTTCCCAACCAGGGATAAAGCTGGGGACAAATCCGTCTGGCGTGATAAGCGCGTGACGCGGCCGGATCTCGGTACGGGTCATGCCAAAAAGCGGCTGGTTCGATTGAGCTGAATTCATACGTCTTCCATATCGCAGATCGGGTAATGAATCCACTATGGAGTCGGATCAAAATGAGTCGCAACGGGAATCGCGGATAAACCGAATTCTGCCGTCTCGCAGAATTGCAGGCCCGAAGGGTCGCCGTCATTTTAGCCCGGGTCGAAGGCCCGGGTAGGTTCCGGAAATCCTCAAGGCCTGAAAGGTCGATGCAAAAAATGTTCTGCAATTTCGCCTTGAATACGTGAGGCGGGCTAAAGCCCTTTCATGATAAACCGTCGGTTCCCGACGTGGATATATCAACCCGCTTTACGGGGGTTGAAACCCCCGCCTATGATAAGCCGTCGGTTCCCGACGAGCGTCCGGCATTCCTGCTATCTATTACAGTGGGGCTCTTCCCGTGTTTCGCTTGGCGGTTGAAACAGTTGAAACCTTGTCATGAAGTTTCAGGTCAGATTATGTAAAAAATAAACTTGTTGCCCCTGGCGTTTCGTCGGGAACCGACGGCTTATCTCAGGCGGGGATTTCAGAAATTATGAAACAAATGGAAAATGTTGAAGCGAAAGTTGTTTTAGAAGCTTTCGATATCCGTTGCCATGGTGACATCATCGGGAACCGACGGCTTATCTCAGGCGGGGGTTTCAGAGATTGTGTAACAAATGGAAAATGTTGAAGCGAAAGTTGTTTTAGAAGCTTTCGATATCCGATGCCATGGTGACATCGTCGGGAACCGACGGCTTATCTTAGGCGGGGGTTTCAACCCCCGTTAAAACGGCTGATATATCCACGTCGGGAACCGACGGTTTATCATGAAAGGGCTTTAGCCCGCCCCACATATTCTAGGCCCAACACCATATTTTTTTTTACGATAAAGCACTTCTATTACGACCCATTTGGATGCTTCCAGCTACAATCCGATTACGGGCTAAAGCCCTCTTTTGCTAAACCGTCAGTTCCTGACGACGATGGCTCGTACTTTTTAACGGGGGTTGAAACCCCCGCCTATATCTAAACCGTCGGTTCCCGACGAGCGTCCGGCATTCCGGCTATCTATAACACAGCGGGGCTTTCCCCGTGCTTCGCTTGGCGGTTGAAACAGTTGAAACCTTGTCATGAAGTTTCAGGTCAGATTATGTAAAAAATAAACTTGTTGCCCCTGGCGTTTCGTCGGGAACCGACGGCTTATCTCAGGCGGGGGTTTCAGAGATTGTGCACCAAATGGAAAATGTTGAAGCGGAAGTTGTTTTAGAAGCTTTCGATATCCGTTGCCATGGTGACTTCGTCGGGAACCGACGGCTTATCTTAGGCGGGGGTTTCAACCCCCGTTTAAACGGCTGATATATCCACGTCGGGAACCGACGGTTTATCAAGAAAGGGCTTTAGCCCGCCCCACATATTCTAGGCCCAACACCATATTTTTTTTTACGATAAAGCACTTCTATTACGACCCATTTGGACGCTTCCAGCTACAATGCGATTACGGGCTAAAGCCCTCTTTTGCTAAACCGTCGGTTCCCGACGAGCGTCCGGCATTCCGGCTATCTATAACACAGCGGGGCTTTCCCCGTGCTTCGCTTGGCGGTTGGAACAGTTGAAACCTTGTCATGAAGTTTCAGGTCAGATTATGTAAAAAATAAACTTGCCCCTGGCGTTTCGTCGGGAACCGACGGCTTATCTCAGGCGGGGGTTTCAGAGATTGTGCACCAAATGGAAAATGTTGAAGCGGAAGTTGTTTTAGAAGCTTTCGATATCCGTTGCCATGGTGACTTCGTCGGGAACCGACGGCTTATCTTAGGCGGGGGTTTCAACCCCCGTTAAAACGGCTGATATATCCACGTCGGGAACCGACGGTTTATCAAGAAAGGGCTTTAGCCCGCCCCACATATTCTAGGCCCAACACCATATTTTTTTTACGATAAAGCACTTCTATTACGACCCATTTGGACGCTTCCAGCTACAATGCGATTACGGGCTAAAGCCCTCTTTTGCTAAACCGTCAGTTCCTGACGACGATGGCTCGTACTTTTTAACGGGGGTTGCCCCCCCCCCTATATCTAAACCGTCGGTTCCCGACGAGCGTCCGGCATTCCTGCTATCTATTACACAATGGGGCTCCTCCCCCGCTTCGCTCGGCGGTTGAAACAGTTGAAACCTTGTCATGAAGTTGCAGGTCAGTCTCACGTCCATGCCGATCGAATGACACCGCTTCCCGATTCTTCGCCTCCTGAACCAAGAGCGGTTCGATGAAATTTGTAGCCTGACCTTCGCTCAAAAAGCACCTGACATACGACCGAGATTGGAGGAAATTTTAGTTTGCGTGTCTGGCGCACCGACGTAGCTTTAGGGATTAATAAGGGTAGCCAATTGAATACGATTTTACGCAGTTTTATTGCGATTCTGATGCTTGCACAGGTCGCGCTTTCTCAAAACGAATCCGAGACAGGACCATCCGGTTCGGATGTCCCTCGGGCCGACACCCGTGATCCTGTCGCTCCAGAGACAGCCGGTACTGGTAGCACGTCCGGCGACACGGTGGCTGCAGACGACAAAGTCGACCCCGCCATGGATCTCTATTATACCGCAAACAGCCTGTATAATCGGAAACTATACCGCTTGGCACAGGATCAGTATCAGGAATTCCTAGACACCTATCCCGAGCACGAAAATACCAAGCAGGTCAAAGTCGGCCTCGCTCTATCGACCTTTGCTCGCGGTGATTTTGCCACAGCTCAACCGCTGCTCGGTGAACTGGCAGCCGAACAAAGCACGCCTAACCGAGATTACATTTTATGGCTCAACGCGCGAGCTCTGGGAGAAATCGGTGAATTAGAGCGGGCAGAAAAAGCCTATCAAAATGGGGTGACCCAAGCCATTGGCTCTCAATACAGCGATCAGCTGAAAGCGGGTTGGTTGGAAACCATGTTCCGGCAAAAGAAATGGCGCGCGTTATCCGAAGCCTCCCGCGAGACACTCGCCGAACTCCCCCCCGAGCTTTCGGGACGCGCACGCTATCAAGCCGCTTTTGCGGAGCGCGAACTCGGCAACTCAACCGCCAGCCTCGAGCTGATGGCTCCTTTACGGGAAATTGGGGACGACGATCCTCTCGCCCCCTACCTTCATTTTCTCCGGGCAGAATGCAAACGTGACTTGAGCGAGTTTGACGAGGCGCTGGCGTCGTACCAGCGCACTGCAAATCTTGAGAGCCCGTTCAAAGTACGTGCGTCCTACTATGCGGGCATCACCCTCTTGCAGCAGGAAAAATTGACCGCGGCGCAAATCCAGCTCGAAACCACCCGCGCCTTGCTGACAAAGAATCCAGATCCCGAAATGGAAAAATCCGTCGTGGTTGCGCTAGGCCGTTGTGCTTACATGCAAGAAGACTTCGAGTACGCCACCGAGCTGTTAACCCCCATGATCAATACCCCCGGCGTCGGTGAAGAAGCCTCGCTCTGGCTGGCTCGCACCCACGTGAAAAATTCAGACTGGGCCAAAGCAGAAGCGGTCTTAGGCCAAGCCCGCTCCAATGCCACGGCAGACCACGAGTCGCTCCCTGAGATTCTTATCGACCTCGGGGAAGCCATGATGGCGCAAAAAAAACATGAAGCGGCCGCGAACGTGTATGCGGAATTTCGCACCCGCTTCCCCGAACACCCTCGGGCGGTTGATGCAGCTTTGAATCGAGCCTACGCCTTTCATTACGCGGGGAACTACATCGAGAGTGAAACCGAATGCGCCAACTGGTTAACCCGCTTCGGCGGAGGAAGCGAAGAAGCGGAAATCCGTTTCCTCCAAGCTGAGAATCTGTACCGCCAACAGAAAGCCGAGGCCCTCACGGCCTTTGAAACCTTCATTTCGGATTACCCAGAAAGCAGTCAGGTTCCCACCGCTCGCTACCGCACCGCTCAACTTTATGTCGACAATGAGAACTGGAGCAAAGCCGACGCCGTGCTGGGGCCTTTGCTGGAAAACCCAAGTGACGACCCGAATCTCGAAGGGGTCTTTTACCTCGCGGGAGCCGGCGCCTACAAACGTGGAGAGTGGAGCACCGCAGTGGCTCATCTCGAACGCTACCTCAAGCAAGGACCCAATCCCGCCAACACCGGCACCGCGACCCTGACTCTCGCTATGGCGCAGGAACAGCTTGGCGCGACCAACAAAGCGATGCGGGTTTTACAGCCCTTGATTGATGCCAAACCGACCACGCAAGACGAGCGTGATCTACACGCCCATGTGCTGAGCGAACTCGGACGCCTCCGCTACGACGCAGGCCAAGCCTCGGCAGCGCGTGAGGTACTGGAACGGGTCCACCGGGAGTATCCCAAATCCGAACACGTCCCTTCCGCCGGCTACTATTTGGCTTGGCTTGATGCATCAGAAGGTGACTCACTACGCGCCTCCGAACGTTTCGGAGAAATCGCCGCCTTGCATCCAACCCATAAGTACGCCGCCGACTCTCGGCTCGAGCAAGGCATCCTGCTTTCTGACTTGGGCAAGCACGAGATCGCCAAGCCCGTCCTCGAGCAATTTCTAAAGGATCACTCTGGCCATGTTCGCTCAGATGAAGGCATGTACTACCTTGGGCTCTGTATCGCCGAGGAAAAACAATGGTCCAAAGCGGCAAAATTGTTCGAGCAGCTCCGGGTGGTTAATGCGGACTCCGACCTCATTCCCGCCGCGTTATACGAGGAAGCTTGGTGCGCAAAAAACCTCAACGAGACCAATACAGCTCGGGTGCTTTATCGCGAATTGATCGACCGCTACGAGGAGAACCCCCTCGCTCAGTCGGCACGATTTGAACTCGGCGAACTTGATCTTGCCAATGGCACCTTGGAAAACGCGGAAGCCCTTTTCAAAGATATGATGGCAAATGCGCGCAACCCCGGGCTTCGCTCCCGGGCCGCCTTCCGACTCGGAACCCTTTATATGAAACAAACGAAGTTCAGCGCCGCCGCCGAGGTGTTCGAAGAATTAAACCGCTCCAATCCGGCCAATGAGTTTGTCGCTGAAGCCGCCTTCCAAGCCGGCGAATCCCGCCTCGCATTAAAACAACATGCAGAGGCGCTCGGGCAATTTGAGTACTCGCTCGAAAGCGCACCACCAATGAGCATTCGCCCCAACCTTCTGCTTCGACTCGGCCGTACCCGCGCCATGTTAAAACGTTGGGATGACTCCGAAAAAGCCTATAGCGAATTTTTGGGAACCTGGCCGACCCATCCTCAACAAGGCGTGGCTCACTTCGGAATCGGCTGGAATGCTGAGAACAAAAAGAAGTACAAGGAAGCAGTCAACTCTTACAAACAGGTGCTAAAACAGAATCGTCGGGACGAAATTTCCGCGCGCAGCCAATTTCAAATCGGGGAATGCATGACCGCCATGAAGAACTACGACGAAGCGGTGAAAGCCTATGTCAAAGTTGATGTGAGTTACGGTTTCGAAGAGTGGCGGGCCAAAGCGTTGTTGCAGCTCTCTAAAGTCTTGGAAGCACAAGGGGAGAACGAATCCGCCATCCAAGTCGCGGGTGAATTGATGCAAAACTTCCCAGGCACTGCCGCGGCCGACCAAGCCCAACAAATCCTCAACCGCCTGAATAAGTAAGCTTTCCGCATCGTCTCTTGAGTGTGGAAACGATACTTAGGTGGAAAAACAGAAGCCATAGAAGGCATAAAATGCAGAAACCGCATAGCCAACGAGCCGTTCTTTCATGCGCCCTTTTTTTCGGGTTGCTCAGCCTCGCCTTTGGACAGGCATCGAATGAAGTAGCTGCCAGCGCGACTGAAGCGGTTAGCACCTTAGATCAGCTGGCCGAAAACGAAACCCTTGGCTCGGTGCTCGACCTTTTAAAGCGCGGGGGGATCATGATGATTCCCCTCGGCCTTGCCTCCATTCTCCTCCTCGCCTTGGCGATCGAACGCTACTTCGCAACCCGCGCGACACGTCTCGTGCCGCGAAAATTTTACCGCCGACTCCAAGAAGCGCTAGGACCGAACGCAAACAACATCGAAGCAGGCATCGCCTTTTGCCACAAACAACGCAGCCCCGCTGGACGGATTTTCAAGTCGACCTTATTGCATCAGCGCCGAGGCGATGCCGCGATGGAAAAAGCGTTAGAAGACGCTGGCGCCCGCGAAGTAAACCATTTGCGTAGACGGGCCCGAGGCCTTTCGATCATCGCCGGGGTCACCCCGCTGCTTGGACTTTTGGGAACGGTCACCGGCATGATTGGCGCCTTCCAAAGTGCGATGCTCGACGAAGTGCAAAAGGCCCAAACTCTCAAGATGGGAATCTACGAAGCGTTGATTTCTACTGCGGTCGGCCTCACCATCGCGATCCCTGCCCTCTTGCTCTACCACTACATTTTGGGTCGCATTGACCATGCTGCGGATCGGATCGAAGACACGGGAAACCAGTTCCTTCTCGATCACGCGGATGCGACCGCAAGTAGAGGGGAGAATCGAGGCGAGAGCATCTCTCGGGAAAACAATCCGCACTCCTCCTCTCAACCGCTCTCTTCCCCTTCTCAACCGCTCTCTTCCCCTTCTCAACCGCTCTCTCCCCCCACCGAGTCTCCGAAACGCGGCTAACCTGTCATGAGAATTTCTCGAGAAAGCGATGCGAGCCAAGGGGAGATCATCAACATCTCCTCCCTGCTCGATGTCCTCTTTATCTTGGTCATCTTTTTCCTCGTGACCTCCAACTTCGAGGAACAAGAGCGCGATCACAAAGTCTCCTTGGTCGAAGCAGGTGAGCCGCTCACCGCGAGCAGCCAAACCGACACCTTGATCATCAACATCTATGAAGACGGCAGCCTCATCCTCGGAGACAACAAGGCAAGCTTGGAGCAAATCGAATCCAAACTGCGGCTTCTGCGGCGCGCCAATCCCGAACAGCAGGTCCTCATTCGTGGCGACCAACGTGCGGTGCACGGCATGGTGCAACGCGTCATGCTCCTTTGCAAACAATGCGGCTTCCCGGACCCTCGCATTGGCTATGCACCGCTGACGCAGTAACCCTCACCGACCCCTTATCGTACTTTCCGAACCGAACACCCTTTCATGGAATCCAACGATTCACGCGCAGGCACCCATTACGCGACACCGCAAAAGGAGCGGAGCCGCAGCCTGATCTTTGCCATCGCGCTTCTGCTTTCCATCCTCGCCCACCTGGCTCTCGTGATTTTTATCGCACGGGTGGATATCCGAACTGCGGACGCAAACGAAGTTACGGAATCGATTGATACCGACAACGAACTGGACATTTCCTCCGCCGCCTTGGCCAAAGAGCGGGTTTCTTTTGAAATTCGCGAAGCGGTGGCCGACTTGCCTGAGATCGACGATCCGACCGAATTACCAGAAGGCATCACCGGTTTCGAAAAACAGAAATCGACCCAGAGCATTCGCAAACAAGCGCCCCTCAGCAAGAGCACAAAGCAACTCGATATCCCAATTGCGAAAGCAGCTGAAGCAGAAGACTCTGTCGTCCCACCTCGGAACAGAGCGGCCTCTTCCGACGAAGCCGTGAATGTTTTCGACAAACTAAAGCTACCCGCAGACTCGGTTGCCCTCCCCTCCGTGACACCGGTTGAAACAGCCCCTGCGCCAAAGCCCGAGCGTCCCGCTTTTGCTCCGAAACCCGTCGCGGAACCAGCAGTATCTGATGTCACCGCCCCGCCCAAGACCGCAGCGATCGGACTGGAGAAAATCGCCTCCCGACCAACCGCTACGGTACGAACCCGTCAAGAGCCCGCGCCTTCGCTAGATCTACAGGCTTCACGCGCGCCAGAGGTACTGCCTCAGCGCCCGACTCGCCCTTCGATGGAAAAAGCCCCCAGCTTCGACACGCCACTACCTAAAACCCCAAGCTCTTTTGATCTCCCCGCGAAGCGCCCGGAAAACCCTCTGGTCACCTTGCCCGAAGCAGACCCCGCGCCAGAAACCTCTAGTAAAGAAACCGAAGGAAACCAGCCAGCAACCGTCAGCCAAGCCCCGCCACCACGCCGCGAAAAAGCCCCTGCGCTTCGCCCCAAAGCGAGTAAGCCTGCCAAACCGAGCGGTGTGAATAGCTCACGCGAGATTGCGATTGGCTCACTTCCAAATCAGCATACTATTCCGATTCCGCAACGACCTCAAAACATCCCTAAACCATCTTCGCCCACGCTGCCCACACTTCCAATGCTGCCCACGCTTCCAATGCTACCCACGCTCCCGCCCTTCGCGCCTGAGATGGATCTAGGGGAGTCGACGGTTCCTCCCATGATCGCCTTACCGGAAGCCGCCCCAAAAACAGCGACCCAGCCGCCCGACACAACCCCAACAACCAGCGCAGACCCAAGCAGATTGGCGGGGACACAACCTGACTTCTCGACACGCCCTCCGACCCGCAGTCCGACGCGCCCGCGACAACCAAGTGAAACTGGCGGGGCGGCTCCGATTGTCATCGCATCCCTTCCCAAAGAAAAACCGACTCGAACCAAACCCTCATCCACAGCGGGGTCAAAGCGACCGACGATCAACATTCCCGCCCCGATTCGAGCTCCTGAAATGAGCTTGCCGCCAGCCGTGATTCCCGAGCTCCCGGAAATCAGCCTTCCCGAAGCACCCGAATCTGCACCGCCTTTAGAAGAGGCACCACTGATCCCACCGCCGCCTGAAGATCAGCCAATCGCAAAACCGCAAGAGGTGTTCCGGGTGCGCAACCCAGAGGTTCGCAAGCGAGAGCTATCTGGGCTTGGTGGGGATGCCAGAACCGAAACCGCGATCACTCGTTCACTGGCGTGGCTTGCAGCGGCCCAAAGCAGCAACGGCAATTGGCCGACCCTCGCCTATGGAGCCGATCCGAGGCATGCCATGGCCAACACCGCCCTGCCCCTCTTATGCTTTCTAGGCCATGGTGAGACCCAACAGGCCGGCCCGCGGAAAGACGCGATCCAACGCGGCTTGAACTGGATCATGGCGCAGCAAAAAACGAATGGATCGCTGCAAGGAAGCGGAAGCCTGAGCGACCACGGTATGGCCACCCTCGCCCTCGCGGAAGCCTATGGACTTAGCCAAGACCCTCGCCTACGCGCCCCGCTTGAAGCCGCCATTGCCTTTAGTCTTCGACAAAAACAGGCCGACGGCAGTTGGGAAACCGATCCCATGCAGGTTACGGGCTTCAGTCATACCGGCTGGCAAATCATGGCGCTCAAAAGCGCGCAACTCGCTGGAATTGCGGTTCCGGATGACGAAATCGAATCCCCCGAAGCTTGGCTAGGCATGAATGGCATGTCATCACGAACCAGCCCCACTCGCCTCGCTGAACTCATGTTTTCGCGGCAACTTATCGGGCTGAGCTCGCGGGAGCGATTGGATCTTTCCGCCCAACGATTCGCCGGCGAGGAGTCGTCGTTGCCGAGTATTCGAGGCACCGCGAATTACCTCTATTGGTTTGCCGGATCGCTCGCGCTTTATCAGCACCAAGGGGACACCTGGGAACGCTGGAACAATCGCATCAAAACCGTTTTGATTTACGCGCAAGAGCGCGGGGGGGCGGACGCGGGCAGCTGGAAGGCCGCGCCGAGCACGGGCTTGCAAGCCGAGTATCAAGGGCAAGTTATAAGCACCGCGCTCGCGACCCTGACCCTAGAAGTGTACTACCGCTACCTCCCCTTGTTTGGCTCGCGCGAATAAAGTCGCTGGGGCGTCCCGCCTCAAGATGAGTCTGCCCCATGTCAGACTCCAATGGCACTAAGTTAAGGGGGCCAGCGTATTTTTTTGCGTCATGTGACATCGTGGGAATCGCCGAAGGCCAAGGAGCGGCGGTTTCCAACCGCCGACGGACGAAAACGGTCGAGTTAACAGAAATGAGTCTAAGAACAGGAATGAGTCTGACACCAATGGTACTAAGTTAAGCCGATTTGTATCAAAAACGAATGAAAATCCAGACGACTAAAGGCGCGTAGCGCTGACCCATTGATAGCCATGGTTGACGAACGAAGTGAGGAGGCCGTGGTCCTGGCGGATTCCGC
>Ga0209187_1001005_pt1 | contig 37435 bp, 27 predicted proteins | sample BantaG_FD_187430 | JGI IMG/M metagenome (GOLD analysis project Ga0209187, IMG submission 187430) | Marine algal microbial communities from Bantry Bay, Ireland - BantryBay_4 metaG (SPAdes) (version 2) | ecosystem: Host-associated > Algae > Red algae > Unclassified | place: Bantry Bay, Ireland...
GAAATGGGGGAGGGGAGATGATCGAATAAAAAACTAAATGGAAATTTCAAAAAATTCAATAAAAACCCACTCACCAATTGAAGATCGCCTATCGTCCGCCCTCACCATTTGAAGAGCTCCCCGATTGAAGATCGCCAATCGTCTGCCCATCGTCCGCCTACTGAAAGCCCTCACCGATTGAAGTGGTCACCAATTGAAGATCGCCTATCGTCCGCCCATCGTACCCAACTTCTTCAAAAACTTCCTCACCACTTTCTCCGCTGGCATATAAGCATACCCATCCCCACCAAACATCGAAAAAAAGCTCTTTCCATTGCTCTTCGCTCGAAAATAACTCGGAAACCAACTCGGCAACTGATCCCCGTTTTTGTCCATGACTAGTAATCCCTCCCGACTATTTCCTGACATCCGGGTATTTCCTTCTCCAAAAAAATAATAAGACCCTTTAACTGGTTCCACTTCTCTCAACGGCAACAAATCTGTTCCCAAAAATACGCTGTCCAAATCTCCCGTTTGAAAGCGTTTTATATCTGTATTGAACATGAACCGTACCTCCGAAAAGGTGTACAATTCACTAAAGGCGGATACCAGATCCTGGTTATACCGATCTCGATTGGCGATAATTAAGTCACGTTTCTCCATCAGCCGCTTTCGGTAGTTGGGACTCGTATCTGCCCGGTGAAGGACGGACTCAATACTATTTAGTTTATTTTCGTAGGTTTTTAGGTGAATAATCAAGGTCCCCGCCCGAAAATCCTGTACCAAAGAATCCCGAAATACGCTCTTTTGAGCATTAATTTCGGTCGAAAAAAAGCAGATGAAAATGGCCATTAAAAGCCCAATAGAAGCAATAAATCGTGACATTTGTTAATATTAAGTTAAACCGGAATCAACCTTGCCAATCTAAACAAATTCAAAGGAGGATTTATACCCGTTTTTAGAAAAAAAATGTGAAATTTGCAGTCCTGCTCGAATAATGTACCATTACTTAAATCATATAAAGTTTTATAAAACTCCAACACCAAAAAAGCGATAAAAAATACACCATGCAAGAATCAGTAGATATTGAAGCACTTAATCAGCAAATATACCTCGAAAGCGCCTTTGTTGAAAAATTAAACGAAGAAACCGCTAAAGTCATTGTTGGTCAACATCACATGATCGAACGACTCATGCTCGGATTACTGTCCCGAGGTCACGTATTGCTCGAAGGACTACCCGGACTCGCCAAGACGCTGGCCATCAATACGCTTTCTACCGCCGTGGACGCAAAGTTTAGCCGGATTCAATTTACGCCCGATCTACTACCCGCCGATATCATCGGTACCATGATTTATAATCCCGGACAAAATGAATTTACGGTACGTAAAGGACCTATTTTTGCCAACTTTGTTCTCGCGGATGAGATCAACCGGGCACCCGCTAAAGTACAGAGTGCGCTACTGGAAGCCATGCAGGAACGCCAGGTTACGATCGGTAACGAAACTTTTAAACTGGAAGAACCTTTCCTCGTACTGGCTACCCAAAATCCCATCGAGCAGGAAGGAACTTATCCGCTACCCGAAGCACAGGTAGATCGTTTTATGCTCAAAGTAAAAATTACGTATCCTAATAAAGAAGACGAACGCGAAATTATCCGCCGCAACATGCAGCGATCCTTCGCCAAAATCAATGCGGTGATTACCAGCAATGATATTCTCAAAGCCCGCGAAGTGGTTCGAAAAGTATACATGGATGAAAAAATCGAACAGTATATTCTCGACATCGTTTTTGCTACCCGTGATCCCGAAGCGTATGGATTGGCAGAACTAAAACCACTGATCAGTTTTGGTGGTTCGCCCCGTGCGAGTATCAATCTGGCCATGGCCAGTAAAGCCTACGCTTTCCTAAAAAGAAGAGGCTACGTAATTCCTGAGGATATCCGAAATATTTGTCACGACGTTCTCCGTCACCGAATTGGTCTGACCTACGAAGCCGAAGCCGAAGAGATTACGCAAGAAGATATTATTGACAAAATTTTGAACACGGTAGCAGTACCTTAAAATGTTCCTTCGTTTAGTAAACGTATGCTGCGAGTAGCCATCATCAAATTTTTCCTTGAACCTTGAATGTAGTTTTTAAAACAACGTGTAGAATGAAATGTAATAATATTGTTTATTTTCTTGCTTTTTCGCTTTTCTTTTTATTTGGCGAAGCGTTGCCAGCCCAGACTTTCTGGACTGGTGAACCCGTATTGGGCTTATTCGAAAAGCCAGAGAAAGTGGAGTGGGTTAAATATTATAAAGGAAGATTCAATGACATGAACGATGTAGTGCTGACTTTGGCAAGTGATGGTAAAAACATCAAGGGCGAGATGGAATATCTACGCAGTAAAACTGTTTTTTATTTGGTTGGAGAAGCCAAAAAAAATAAATTGATTTTGCAAGAATATGATCCGGAGGGTTTAATTACTGGATATCTAAAAGGAGAATATACGGAATTGGGAATTCGTGGAGAATGGCAAAATGTTGATAATGATTTGGGTTCAAACCTGAAACTGGAGGAAGTAAAAAATCGGGTGGAAGTGCCTTCTTATTGCGGTGATAATAAATGGGTTAGAATTTATACTGGAAATATTGGTAAGGACAAAGCTAAAATGATTCTACAAAAAAATGGCGATGGTAAAGTGATGGGTTCTTTTATTTTTTTAAATAAAACAAATACGCAAAAAATAAAAGGATTTAGTGATACTTTTGATAATTTCTACCTCACCATCAAGGATGAAATGAATCGACCACAAGGTAAGATGGAAGGAAGTTTTGATGATAAAAATAAATTTAATGTTAACTATGTCAAGAATAATGGGAAAGAATTTACCAGTACTTTTCATCCGAACATAAACCTTTCCGTAGGCTGCCAGGAGTACGCAGATTACGCCACTAGTTATGATGTTTTATATCCTAAAACCAGAAACGAAGCGTTTAATGAATGGATAGAAGAAATTATGCTCACCTGGAATGGGAAGTGTAAAAAATACATGAGCGAAATCGTGGCGATGCGTCAGACACCCGTACCGTCCATGCGACAGATGTTACGGGCCCACGCCTGGACAGACATAGATGTATATAACGACGACCTGATCAGTGGACAAATATATTTTTCCAGTTCGTGGACCAAAAATCCGACGAGCCAGAGTCTAAATTTTAATCTGAAATCCGGTAAAGAAATTTTGGCAAAAGATATTTTTAAAAAAGAATTTGATTACGTGGCTTACGCCAAAAAATATATGAAAAATCGACTATTACAGCATGCGTACGCCAAAGACGAAAAATTTGTCACGTGGTTAAATACCCAAAAATTTGAAGCATTTAATTTTCGCTCCGAAGGTATCTATTTTGCCACCGATTATCATCCCCTTTACGGACGACAAAGCATAACGATTCCCTATAAAAAGCTAAAAGACTTTTTTGTGAAAAATGATATTATTCAAAATTTTATAAAAGGAAAATACTAGAGGGCCAACAGCCAATAGCTAACAGCCAACGGCCAATAGCATAAAAGACATGGAAACCAGTGAACTACTAAAAAAAGTACGAAAGATAGAAATCAAGACGCGTGGCTTGAGTAAACATATCTTTTCCGGGGAGTACCACAGTGCTTTCAAAGGACGCGGTATGTCTTTTAGTGAAGTTCGGGAATACCAGTACGGAGACGACGTGCGTAATATCGACTGGAACGTAACGGCCCGTTCGGGAGATGCACACATCAAGGTTTTTGAAGAAGAAAGAGAACTCACTGTCATGCTCCTGATCGACGTTAGTCCTTCCGGTTTTTTCGGTACGGTCAAGCAAATGAAAAATGAAATTCTAACCGAAATCTCTGCCGTATTGGCTTTCTCCGCTATTCAAAATAATGACAAAGTCGGCGTCCTGTTTTTTACCGATCAAGTCGAAAAATATATTCCACCCAAAAAAGGTAAACAACATATTTTACGGATCATTCGGGAGCTGCTCAATTTTGAGCCGAAAGGCAGTGGAACCGATATCAGTATCGCTTTGCAGTATCTGAATAATCTGATTAAAAAACGAAGTATTACGTTTATCTTATCAGATTTTATTACTCAAGGTTACGAAGATCCATTGCGGATTGCGGCGCGTCGTCATGACATTATTGGCGTCCATCTCTACGATCCACGTGAAGAAGAATTACCCAATATTGGCTTAATTCGAGCATTGGATCCGGAAACCAAATCTATTCGCTGGCTGGATTCTGGCTCAGCCCATGTTCGAGATCGATACCGAAATTTCTTTGTGGAAAATTATAATTATTTACAATCAACGTTTATGAAAAGTCGTACGGATCACGTCAGTATTCGTACCGACGAATCCTACGTAAATGCCTTATTGAAATTTTTTAAAAAGCGGACGAGATAGTGATGAAGAAAATGATCAGACTTGTAATTGGTATGTTAGTTTGTTGGTCGGTAGGGACGACTTCCGTGGTTGCTCAAATGCGAGTAACGGCTACCTTAGACAGTACCCGAATGTTGATCGGTGATCAAATGAATTTAAAACTGGAGGCGAGGTATCCAACGGGAGAAAGTATCAGCAACGTGGATTTAACAGTTCTAGAAGAGGCCGAAAATATTGAAGTGATCACCACTCAGGCCGGTTGGGATACCATAACCGTGGCGGGCGAAACAACGGTGCGCCGTAATATCGTTTTTACCGTTTTTGAAAGTGGTAGTTTTTTCATTCCTTCGATTCCTTTTAGCTACCCAAAAAATGGAACTACGAATACCATTGCGACCAAAGAACTCATCATCAACGTAGACGACGTAGTCCCTGAACCTACGCAAGAAGCTGCCGTAGATACGGTCGCCCTCGCGCCGATCAAACCTATCTATGCGGAGCCGATGACCTTTGAAGATGTGGCTCCTTTACTATTGACTCTTTTATTAATTGGCCTCATCGGAGGATTGATCTACTTCTTCTACCGACGTGCGCAAAACAAAAAACTTCCTCCAAAAAAGAAGGTAATCGTCATCGAACCCGCTCACATCATCGCCCAAAGAAAATTACAAGAACTAAAAGCAAAGGAACTCTGGCAGCGTGGGGCCATTAAAGATTATCAATCTCAACTGACTTTTATTGTCAGAGAATATCTTGAAAATCGATACGGGATTTCAGCATTGGAATCTACCACCTACGAAATTCTGGGAGATTTAAAACCCATTCGCCTGAGTGATGAATGGAAAGGGAAGTTACGCGAGATGTTGGAGTTGGCGGATTTGGTGAAGTTTGCGAAAGCATCGCCGCCCGAATCTACGCACGAAAAATTAATGAGCTACGCAATTGATTTTATAGAAAAAACCAAACTTATTCCCGAACAACCAACCGCAGAGGCTTAAAGAAAAATATGTTATTAATTTTTAGAAATATTTCTTTCGTTCATCCGTTCTTTTTTATCCTTCTTTTGCTTTTACCGGCGATTGGGGTTTGGTATTATTTTCGGCATACCGAACGTTACGCTAATCTGAGAATTTCTACGTTAGATTCGATCAAAGGACTTGATTCCTGGAAGGGGAAACTTCGCGCAGTGTTACCCATCTTACGAGCGCTGGCTTTTCTGATGTTGGTCATCGCTTTGGCTCGTCCGCAACGAACTTTAAAAGAAGAAGAAATTAAAGCCGAAGGAATTGATATCATGATGGTGATGGATTTGTCGAGTAGTATGCTCGCACAGGATTTTAAACCGGATCGTCTGGAAGTGAGCAAGGCCGTGGCTACCGAGTTTGTCGAAAAGCGAAGTTTTGACCGATTAGGATTAGTGGTCTTTGCCGGAGAAGCATTTAGTCAGTGTCCATTAACCACCGACCATGGTGTCGTTAAACAGTTTTTATCAGAACTAACTTGTGGACTGCTTGAAGACGGAACGGCCATCGGGATGGGATTGGCTACGGCGGTCAATCGACTCAAAGACAGCGAATCAAAAAGTAAAGTAGTCATCCTGTTGACGGATGGTGACAACAACGCCGGTTATGTACAGCCTAAAACTGCGGCAGAAATTGCTCGAGAATTTGGCGTAAAAGTCTATACGATCGGTGTCGGTTCCCGAGGTCGTGCCCTGGCACCCGTTAGCCGACGTAGTAATGGACAATATATCTTTGGCTTGGCCACCGTACAAATTGACGAAGAATTGTTAACGGAAATTGCCAAAATGACGGGCGGCCGTTATTTTCGGGCCGACTCTGCGGAAAAGCTGGAACAGATTTATGGATTGATTGATCAGTTGGAAAAAACAGAAATAGAGGTCACGACGATTCGACGATATACCGAAATTTTTCACAATTTCGCCTTGGCTGCGTTGATTTTTATTTTTTTAGAAATACTTTTAAGATACACGATTTTTAGAACCATACCCTAGTGAATTAGAATTAGAATTAGAATGGAAATTAGAATAATTGCTCTAATTCATATTTCGATTCACATTCTCATTTAAAAGATCATTTGGGAGCACATGATTTTTTAAACAACTTCATATAATAATGGAAAATATTTTTTACTTTTTCACAACTTATTTTTTATAAATTTCCGAGATGTTTAGATTTGAGCACAGTGTTTATTTATACGCTTTCATTCTGATTCCAATCCTGATTGGTCTCTTTTTTTGGATGTGGGCGGCTCGTCGTCGGGCGTTAGAAAAATTTGGGGATCATCATCTTTTGCAACAACTGATGCCCGAAGTTTCGCGTTACAAACATACACTTAAATTTGTCTTGTTAATGTTGTCACTTGTTTTTTTGGTCGTAGGGTGGGCGAACCCACAGTGGGGCTCGAAAAAAGAAAAGGTAAAATTGAAAAGTGCGGATGTGATCATCGCGCTGGATGTTTCTAACAGTATGCTGGCCCAGGATATACGCCCCAATCGTTTGGAACGAGCCCGACAATTCACATTGCAACTTATTGACGGACTAAAGGGAGAACGGATTGGGCTGATTATTTTTGCGGGAAATGCCTATTTGCAAATGCCATTAACGGCGGATTATGCGGCGGCTCAGTTGTTTGTCAAAAGTGCCAATCCTGATTTAGTTCCCGTACAGGGAACTGCGATTACCGATGCGATTGATTTGGCCGAACGTTCTTTCGAAGAAGACAATAAACACCACAAAGCACTCATTCTAATTACCGATGGAGAAAATCACGAACCGGGGATGATGGAACGGGCCGAAGCAGCACGGGACAATGGGTTGCAAATATTTGCGGTAGGAGTAGGAACAGCAGCGGGTGCCTCCATTCCTATTTATGCGGGAGGACGCAGTACTTTTAAAAAAGATGAAAGTGGAAATACAGTTTATAGTAAATTGAACGAAGAGATGCTGGAAGGTTTGACGAAAGCTGGCAACGGAAGTTATTATAATATCACAGCCAACGATAAAATTATTACCGCATTTCGTAACCGAATTGACCAAATGGATAAAAAAGAACAGGAACAAAAATCATTTAGTGAATACGAAAGTTATTTTCAAATATTCATTGGATTTGCCCTCCTTTTTTTAATCATTGAATTTTTTATTTCTTATCGAAAAAATAAATTACTGAAAGGAAAAGATTTGTTTTCCTAAGAAGCAATAATTTCATAAATAGTTTGCTATGTTAAAATCACGAAAAACGGTACTTTTTAATCGACTGGATTTTATACTCGGTGCGATCTTTTCTGTCTTTCTTTTGCTAGGCAATTCCCTCTCTGCTCAGACGGCTCATAAGTCTCTCCGTTTTGGGGACAATTCCTACGAAAAAGGAGACTTTAGTGATGCCGAAATCAACTACCGCCGCGCACTCGAAAAAGAGAATGCTGCACAATCAAAATATAATCTCGGTAACGCGATTTATAAACAAGGTCGCTACGAAGAAGCCATTCCACAGTTTGAGGCGGCGGCCAGTTCTTCCCTTGATCCGGAAGTACGCGCCAATGCTTTTCACAATTTGGGAAATTCTTATTTTGAAAAACAGGAATTTGATAAAAGTGTAGAAGCCTATAAAAATTCATTGCGGATTGCACCAGACGACATGGACACAAAAAAAAATCTATCCCGCGCCATGCGTCGAATGCAACAACAACAGCAGCAACAGCAGCAGCAACAACAACAGGATCAGCAAGATCAGAATAAAGAGAAAAACGAAGAAAACCAGGACCAACAACAACAGCAAGATCAACAGGAGAATCAACCACCACAAGATCAGGAGCAGGATGAGCAACAACAGCAGCAAGATCAGCAAGGCGAAGAACAAGATGAAGAAAAAGAGAAGGAAGCCCAACCCCAGGAGCGAGATATGAACAAAGAAGAAGCTAAAAAATTACTCCAGGTAATGGACGAAGAGGAACGAAAAGTACAGGAGAAAATGCGGAAAATGAAAGGAAAGAAAACAACCACCGGGAAGGATTGGTAAATAGATGAGCGAATTTTGTCTTACTGCGAGATTAGATGAGAATATTGAATATTCTTAAATTTATAAACATGAAAAAAATAATTCTCTTAACGGCCTTTATCAGTCTGTCTCTAACGGCATGGAGTCAAGAAGTCTCTTTTACCGTCAATGTCCAACCCGATACTTTATTGCTCGATAATCAATTGCAGGTTTCTTTTAAATTAGAAAATGGAAATAGCCAGGATTTTACCCCTCCTACGTTCGAAGATTTTAGTATAGTGGCCGGACCAAATATGTCTTCGAGCATGATAATGACCAATGGTACAGTTAGCCAATCCATTACCTATTCCTATTATTTGGAAGCCAAAGAAGCGGGCGTATTTTTTATTCCACCCGCTAAAATTGAAACAGAAGACGGCACGCTATTTACAGAACCACTCGAAATAATCGTATTGCCTAATCCGGATGGAATAATTCAAAAAAATCCAGGCTCTAACAATTCCTTTGGCTGGGACACTGATTTTTTTAGAATGCCGGAATTTAGAATGCCTGATGCTCCAAAAGAGAAAAAAGTACCCAAAAAGAAAAAGCGTAAGACTTATAAGTTATGAACATAAAATTCGTCGAAAATATAATTTTATTGTTTCTTGTTTTCTTGACCAGCAGTTTATGCGCACAGCAGCCTGTGGAGTTTTCCGCCAGTACAGATGCAAAGCAGGTTGTCGTAGGCGGTTATTTTGAAGTTGGTTTTACTCTGAAAAACGCGCAAGGAAAGGACTTTCAGCCACCTAGCTTTAAGGATTTTAATTTGTTAAGTGGTCCCAACCAGTCGATCAGCACTTCTTCTTTTAATGGGAAATGGACTCGAAGTCTTACCTATACGTATAATTTACAACCTAAAAAAATTGGAAAATTTACCATCCCTTCTGCCAGTATAACAGCAGATGGGAAAAAGTTGATGACCAAACCGTTGCGCATAGAAGTGGTGAAAGGAAAAAATAATACGGCAGCCAGTCAGGAAGAATTAGAAGAACAAATAGAAACACAGATTTATATCGAAGCCATTCCGTCATCGATAGAGGCCAAAGTTGGTGAGCAAATTATTCTGGATTATAAAATCTATACGACAAAACAGGTAGAATCTTATAATCCACTTAACGAATTGGATTACGCCGGTTTTTTTGCTGAAGACTTACGATCTTATAATAGTCAGGTACTCAAAGAAGTGATCGACGGTGTACAATATAGTACCAAAATCATAAAAAAAGTAGCTCTGTTTCCGCAACAGGCGGGCGTTCTTGAAATTCCACCCTTGAGAATGCAGGTAGCCGTCGCTTCTCCAAATCAAACGAGACGACGTCGCAGTATTTTTTCCTATCCTGACGTAATTCGTATTCAGGTGGCTACCAAAATGCTCAATATTAATGTCCGCGAATTACCCGATAATCCACCCGCCAGTTTTTCCGGAGCGGTAGGTCATTATTCGATGGAGGCACGTACCAATAGTCGAAAGATCAATACCAACGATGCGTTTTCTTTACAGCTTTCGGTAAGTGGAGATGGAGACCTCAAATTAGTACAGGCACCGGATTTGATGCTGGGTGATAGCTTTGAAATTTTTGATACAAAAGTAGTTGCCGAAAACGCCCTGGTGGCGCAGCAAGGTCGTTTTGTGGGCAAAAAAGTATTTGATTATTTGATCACCCCAAAGTACCCTGGACAGTTTAAATTAAAACCAAAATTTACTTACTACGACGTGGATAGCCTGCGCTATATAACACTCGTAAATCGGGAGCCACTGGCCATCTCCATCGCACAGGGCGATCAGTCAAAAGCAGTGATTCCAAAGAATCAAGAAGCAACTGCAACCTTAAAAGGGATCATGAAAACCGCCAATTGGCAACATAAATCCACCCCACTTTTTGGTTCGCCCATCTTTTTTATCTTATTGGGTTTACCATTGCTATTGCTTGGAGGTGCCTATTTTTATAAACAGCGTCAGCTTAAATTACTCAACGTCGACACCGATGCACTCCGTCGACAACACGCCAATAAAGTCGCCTTAAAAAGATTGGAAACCGCGAATAGTTTTTTGAAAGAAAACAAGAGTCGTCAGTTTTATGACGAAGTTTCCAGAGCTATGTTAGACTATGTTTCGGACAAATTAAACATCCCTTTTTCTAAAATGAGTAAGGATAATGTTCGTGATAAGTTGCTGGAATTAAAAGTTTCGGAAACCCCGATTCAGCAGTTCATCCACGTAATTAAAACCAGTGAAATGGCTTTATTTGCCGGAAAGGATAACTCGAGCGCGATGCAGGAAGTCTACCAGCAGGCAGTGGAAGTGGTGAGTGGGGTAGAGGCGGAGTTGATTGATAATGGGTAATGAATAATATTTGATTCAATAGAGAAATGATCGTTTAATCTTAAATTCAGGAGTAATCCAGCGTGAACTCCCAATAGATAATCCTGATTTTGGGTTCCATCTCCGGCGGCAAAATCACTGTTGTTTATGAATCGTGAGTTTGAATAATTGGGTCCCGTAATAACGCCAAATTCAATCTGAGAGAAAGTACTGTTGGCAATACAAAAAGAGATTAATTATCCTCTCCTTTCCATCACCTCTCGTACCAACCACGGCAAATCATTCTTTTCATAAACCGAAATATTCGCCTCCTCACCTCCAAAGCTTTTAAAAAATTTATAGACGCCCGGAATATCGGAACCTTCAAAATCAAAAATTCTATTAGTGCCCGAGTAGCGCTTGATCACCGTATCCAGGATAAAAGAACTACTAAATTTTTTACGGCCCTCTGCGTTGGCGCACCCCATCAAATAAACAATTCTTTTTTTTGTAATAATAAAAATTCCGAGCGCAAGTCGTTGTCCATTTTTGTTTCTAACTTCGAGCATTAGCGTTTCTAGATGTTGCGTAGCCGCTTGGAGTAACTGACGGATATGTTGCCAGTCCTTTTGAGAAAAAGGGAGTTTACTTTCTAGTGTTTGTTGATAGAATGTTAGTAAGTCATTGATCATCAAGCTTTCGTTGATACTCGTTTTTTCGGCGGCCGTTCGGATACCGCGGATCAAATTTTTTTTGTAACCCTCCTGGATTTTTTGATGGCTATTGGAGAGCGAAATAACGAGGTTGGTTTTCGTTCGGCAGTCGGGATGGTCAATTGATTGATTGAGCGGATAAACTATTTTTTTAAATTTTTTGGGAATACTATTTAAAAAATTAATGGTGATTTCTTCCGATAAATTGGGACCAGCGATGCCTAGTTGCTGCGTCAGCAGGGGCGCAAATATTTGTTTGATCCCAAAGATTTTTCCATTCCATGGAAGTGGCATCGCGTATTGATAGTCGGGGGTGATCAAGGCATCCCATTGCCCGGAGGTCGACTGGTCCAGGTACCAGCTGTACGCATAAGGTAATCCCTGTAGATCGTCAGCGACGGTTACATCCCAGCGTGCTTTATCAATATCCTGATTTTTTAAATAAAGAATCTCCATCGATCAACAAAGGAAAGCAGAATAAAGGGTAAAATCAAACGATTCCGGTAAAGACGATTCCCGTAAAGACGATTCATGAATCGTCTCTACCGAAACCGTCTCTACCGAAACCGTCTCTACCGAAACCGTCTCTACCGAAACAACCTCACCGTTTGATTTTCGTCTTCCGCCTTAATGGTGACCAGCAGATTACGCACACCCAATTTAGACACTTTATATATCTTACTACCCACCGTCCAGTTTTCTTTACGCGTCGCACCGGGCATCATCGGAAAACCATAACTAAAACGGCTACCATCCTTTTTGGGACCAACCACGTAAAAATGCTTTCTAGCGAGTGAGTTATTCTTTATTTCAAAATTAATCCATTCAACTTCCAGTGTTGCATTAAGGTTTTTCTGAAATAATTCCTTTGCGTCTCCCTGGTATATTTTTGGTTTCTGAACGAGGATAAGGTGACCACTTTTATCAATATTACTTTCAATTAGTTCAGAAACATTTGCAGTCACACTGCCCCAGCTGGAAATGGAGATATTGGCTTCTGCGGCGATGAGTTTGGAAGCATCGATTTTCGCCACTTTATTTTCCACTTGCAGCGAAGTAACTTTACCAGATAAAATGATGGTTCCAACGTTGGCTACTACTTGAAATGATTCCTGGTTTAAATTCTTGATATCTACCAGACTATGGGCACCGCAGTTGATGCCACTCAACTGACTGGCACTGACACGAATCACCATTCTACTCGAAGGAGAAATCCACTTTTTTTGATCAAGGGTTAAAGAAGTACCGCCAATTTTGCGATCTACTAAATCCACCAGATTCTCGTCGGTGGTAATACTAATAGTATTTTTTCCCTCCAGGTCAACGTACAGATCGGTTGTTATATCTATATTGATAAAGTCAAAAATTTCTAAAGGAAAGATTTTTGTAACTATCTTTCCATTCCCTTTGATCTGAGCATTAGCAGGGAAGGTGAAAGAAATTAAACAACAAATGGAGATGATTCTAAATAAATTTTTCATAATTATTTTTTTAAAAGTAATAGGAAATATGACGAGATACTTTGGGTTAATTAATACTACAAAGATGGAGGGAACTTTGGACTTGAATGGCTCAAAATAGCCTGGATTAGGCTCAAAATACGATTTGAGACGTCTCAGAAGATGGGAAGATCACTTTGTCTGCTAATTTTCGACTACTTACTACTTGCCTTCTTCAAGCTTACGCTAAAAACATGTTGGTGGGAAAAAAGAAGCAAGCTGTAAAAACCAGCTTTCATAAATTCTTGGCGTAAGCGGAAGGAGAAAGACCTGTCAACTTTTTAAAAACCCGATTAAAGGTAGCTTTGCTATTAAAACCACAATCGTAGGCAATACCAAGTAAAGACAACTCTTCCTGACGTCCTGCCCGTAGCATCTCCTGTACGGCGTCAACGCGAAACTGATTGATATAGTCATTAAAATTTTTACCAAGGCCGCTATTGATGAGTTGGGATACTTGTGCACGTGACATTCCTAATTTATTGGATAAATCGATAAGGTTTAATTCCGGGTTGAGATAGGGCTTTTCAGTTTCCATCAAGGTAATTAGTTGTTGCATCGCTTTGCTGTCTGTATCGAATTTTTCTTGATTGGCGGCAGTAGTTTTGGTCGGCGTGGCTGAGGGTATTTCCAATTTGGAAGGATCAAAAGAAAGACCGTGTAAAGATTGCGTGTTAGTAAAATATCCCATGATGCTGATATAGATGATGGCCATAGCGGAAGCCAGGTGGTACCACCATTCCTGTGTATAACTCAGATCCGCCACGGTATCAACAATAACCTGTCCTGTTCCGTACAGATAAAGAAAAGTATAGATAAAAAGGAAATTACGGAGCCAGTTTAGTTCTAAATCATAAATATTGGAAAAATAATGGTGAATCTTTTTTCGGTAATTAAAAAAATGTTGAAACGCAAAAGCGAGATATAGAATCATCTGTACGGAGGTAAAGGTAAAGAGAAAAATATGGAGGTATTCCATCCACGGGTGAGATACCAGAATACCATTTTGCGTTTCGTCAAAACCCGGCTGCATTCGGTCGTAGAGCCATATTCCTGATTTATAAAGAAAAAATATTGCAAAAGGAAGAAAATGCCAACGGTCTTTTTTTTGAAATTTAAAATCAGAAATCGTTACGGAACGGACGTAAAAATAGAGTAATGGCGCAAAGACTAAATCAAATGGAATTAGGAAATAATTAATTTTTGTATTCCGAAAGGTATCGTACCAACCCATAAAGCCAATCGTATAGGTAGTCCGATGGTAGCAGGTGATCAATAAAATTATTGCCAACAATAAATCTGAAAGATGCCGTTTTTTAAAATATCTTTTTAATAATAAAAATCCAAAAACCAATCCCTGCAAAGTCAGAATCAACAGTGGGGTACTGCGAATATTGAAGTCTGGAAAAGTCCATAGGATGGATAAGGGCATATCTTTTTGCTATTTGCTTCTTCGATCGTGTTAGAAGGAGCTGTTACTCATTCCTTAATCCTTATTCTACTACTTTTTTCAATAATATTTTTTAAATAAAGAATCTCCATCGATCAACAAAGGAGAGCAGAATAAAGGGTAAAATCAAACGGATCCGTAAAGACGATTGCAGTACAGATGATTACGTAAAGACGATTGCGGTACAGATGATTCCATAAAGACGATTCATGAATCGTCTCTACGGAATCATCCCAAAAACAAATACAACAACTGTACAAACAAAATCTTCGTAATCAACGCCACGGGCAACATCAAAATATACCCAATCGTCGGCAACCGATTACCAGATTGCTCCAGCGCATAATCTAAAATCGCTGGCTGATTAGACACCATTCCAGTCAGAAAACTAAACGGAATTTTAAAAAGTTTATACCCGACAAAAAGGGTGATGAATGCGGTTGTCGTGCTGATAATCGCTCCACACAAAAAAAGCAAGCCGCCACTACCACCCGCCAAAGTAGTCATAAAAGTATGTCCCGAACGAATCCCGATTCCGGCCAACAACAAAATCAGCCCGAATTGCCGTAGTGTCAGATTGGCACTATGCGGCAAGGTCCACACAATCGAACCCGTCCGCCGCCACTTACTCAATAACAAAGACACAATTAGAGCACCCCCGGCTGCACCAAGTTTGAAATTAATTCCACCGGGCAAAGAAAAAGTGATCATGCCCAATAACAATCCCATGGCGATACCTAGTCCGAAAGACAAAAGATTGATATGACTCATGGCTTCGTAGGAATTACCAAAAAAAGCGTTAACCTCCTCCATATCTTCTCGCTTTGCCAGCAGTAATACCCGGTCCCCAAATTCAAGGACCGTTTCGCTATTGGCGAGTAGCTCCATATCGCCGCGGTTGATACGGGTAATCAACACCGGAAACCGTTCATTGAGATTGAGGGAGGCAATATTTCGACCTACGATATCGGGGTTGGAAACAAACATGCGGCGGACATCATAAATCCGACGATCATCGGAAATATGGTATTCGGTTTTTTCTCCCAGCAGCTCAATCGTTCTATCGATGGTATTTTCAGCACCAATTAAAACAATCTGATCATTCACTTCAACTCGTGTATCCCACGTTACAATGGATATTTCGTCTCCACGATTCATACGGGCAAACACCAGGCGTCCGTCAATTTTTTTATAAATATCTCTGATGGTATGACCCGCTATTTCCGGGTTGGTGATCTGAACGGTTGCCCTTTCAAGTTGCTCGCTAATCGGGTAAGCAGTCTGTAATTCTGCTTCCTCTTTTTTAAAATCAATTTTTAGCCATTTTCTCATAAAAAAAATAGCCATCAAAGTACCGAGTACCCCCATCGGATACGAAAGCGAATAACCGATAACGGCGTGGTCACTGAGATTGGATACCTCTCCTGAATTAGAATTTTCAATTAGATCGAGTAGCCCAGCCAGAGAAGGTGTATTAGTGGTACTGCCCGCAAAAAGTCCACCAGCAGTGGCGGCGTCCAGTTCAAATAAAAAATGTAATCCTACCGTGATAGACGCAGAAAGCGTCAGCATCCCGATCACAAAAAAGACATTGCGTAGTCCCTGTTTTTCAAAAATGGTAAAAAATCCTGGTCCACTACTGAGTCCAATGGTGTAGATAAAGATAACCAGTCCGAGGGAAACAATGATTTCGGGTACGCTCATTTCAGGGTCGAGCGCGCCGAAGGCCAGTCCGACAAAAAGCACGGCAGCTACTCCCATTTTATTGCCCCGAATAGTGATGCTACCAACGAGATAACCCACGGCGGAAACGACGAATAAGAGGAGTAAAGGTGATTGTTTAAAGAGTTCGATCAAGGTTTCTGAGGGAGTTTTGTTTTAAGTAAAGGGATTCTATGGTGGTTTTGGCTGGCTAACCTTCTTTTGATGTGGTTCTTTGAGGAAAAAATAACTTCTACTCACATAGGATCATTAAAAGAATAATTTATAACATTTGGCTGTTTAATTTGCTGCTACTCTTCGTTGGTGAAAAACTCATTATGCTACGGCATAAATCGCATTTCACCGCCTCGATTAGCATCAAATTAACCGACCCAAACCTTTATAACTTATTTTTTAAACGATCCTTAGCTACCCAAAAATAAAAATAAAAATAAAGCTTTTTTTCCTAAATAAACGTTAATCTATTGAATACAGTTACTTATGGCACATAATATGTGCATTTTTGTAATAAGTCTTATTGAAAGCTGTTTGCCGCTTGCTGCCTAGCTATTTGCTTCCTAAAATCGCCATAGAAGGAAGCAAGTAGCCAGCAGCAAATAGCAGTAGCAAAAAAACACTCAAACATGAAATTACTCAATATTCTACTTTGTTTCCTCCTCTTTCCCTGCTTGGTCTCCGCTTCCACTACGGCGGTCGATTCATTGGATATTCCGTCCTATATCGCACATCATCATCTGGATGCCAAAGACGATGGTAACGGAATTTTTTATGCTTTTGAAAAAAAGGGAACGGGTGCTATTCCGAAACTCGGTGACTACGTCAAATTGAAGTACGTTGGAAAAATGCTCGATGGGACTGTTTTTGACCAGTCGCAGCCGGATGATCCTTTCGTTTTTAGAGTCGGATATCGAATCGTGATTCAGGGATGGGATAAAGGAATTAAAAAATTGCCAGTTGGGAGTAAGGCGACGTTGCTCATACCGGCAAAACTGGCGTACGGAAGTTCTGGCCTGGGAGAGATTCCACCAAATACGCCGCTGTTGTTTGATCTGGAAGTGCTGGATATTCTCAGCCCGGAAGCCTATGATCAGTACATGATGAAGGTCGAGAAAAGAGAAAGAGAAGCCTACAAAAAGCACGTAGCGGAACAATTTAAAACGGATAAAAAACGCATCAATGATTATGCCTCGGATCAAAAAATGCGGGTACAACGAACAAATAAAGGCGTCAGTTATCTAATCAATAAAAAAGGAAAAGGCGATAACTTGCAACGTGGCGACAAAGTAACGGTACATTACGAAGGTACTTTGTTGGACGGAACCAAATTCGATTCTTCTTTTGATCGAAAAGAACCTTTTACGTTCATTCTTGGACAAGGAAAAGTAATCGACGGCTGGGAAGATGCGCTCGTAAATTTTAAAAAAGGTAGTAAAGGGGTTTTGCTGATTCCTAGTAAAATGGCGTACGGCCGTTTGGCGATTCGCGAGAAAGGGATTAATATTCCGGGGGACTCGGTGTTGATTTTTAAAATTGAAGTGGTAAAGGTGGAGTAGGTTTTAGGTTTACTAAACTTCAAAAGTTTAGTAAACCTACCACCCCACTCATAAAAGCATCCGGGATTTCCCAATAAAATCATACGATCCGATCAAGATGAAAAATATTTTATTTACCAAAAATATCCTTCAACACCGGATCCGTCGGGTTCTCACGTTCCGCTTTTTCCGCGTTACCCATCATGCTAAAAAGACCATCTACAGAACCTTTAGTCGCAAGGTCTGCAATCGAAGGCTTACCGTTTCCAATTAAGCCAGAAGCTTGACTTCCCAAAGCAGAAGTGATGGCACTCAAACCTCCATTAGCGGTCAAGTTTTTTGTAATAGCAGGTAACAAAGCCGTCGTCAATTTTTGACTTGCTGCATTTTTTAAAAAATTGGTAGCACTATTATCACCTCCTTTCAGAAGACTCAAGGCGTTAGACGCGTCAATCCCTTTGACCGCATCACCCAAAACAGAAGAAGCGACGTTAGGTACCGCTGAAGTGATCGCACTATTCAACAAGCCTAGCGCTTTAGTTCCTCCCTGACCTGATTTGCTTAATAGATTCGTAATATTCGAAAGTCCACTTGGCAACGCATTTTGCATCACCGCATTACCCAAAATATTACCCGTAAAATTATTTAAAGCACTACCGCTAGCATTACCTAATAAGGACTGAACGGCCGTTAACCCTTGAGCAGGTGATAAGCCCGCTAATCCTTTGTTTACATTACAAGATTGAGTTGTCATAAAGACAAGAGACAGCGTAAATAATAAAGACAGAAAATTTTTCATGATTAATTTTTTTTTGGTGAAAATTGTATTATTTGGACGCAAGATACTCATTAAGTAACGATAATAGCTTACAGATCCTTAACAGCCGAAAATTGAAAGTGGGACTAAACAAAACCTACTTCAAAAAATCAATACTACTATTAATAAACTTCGTCAAGTCCGCTCCTTTCAACATCCCCTGATTTAGCAATGCTAAATTATAAAGATGTTTCACAAAAGCCGTTTTCTTCTCCGTCTTCTTCATGCCCAGTAGTTTATTGGCAATCAAATCGTGGTTCGTATTTACCACTACATTATAAGTATCTGGAAAAGTACCCGTATCCATGCCCTGCATTTTCTGCATCTCCATCATTCGACGCATAAACTCCGGACGCGTGATCACGACCGGCAAATCTTCCGGAGACATCGCCTTCGCTTCCACACTACCGCCGCTCGTACCCACTTCCGTCGTAAACAATTCCTTGATCTTCTCTTGCTGTTTTTCGCTTAACACCGATTCTTTTACCTCATCGGTCTGCACCAGGTTGTCCACAATATCAGAATCCACACGTACAAAAGTCACGTCACCCAATTTCTGCTCTAGCTGTTGCATAAAGTGATTATCGATCACCGTATCAAATTTCAAAATCTGATAACTACGATTCTTCGCTGCCTCAATAAAGCTATCATGCTCCGTTGGATTATTGGTATAAATCATGATCAACTTCCCGTGCTTGTCAGTTTGGGTTGCTTTGATCTTTTCTTTATATTCTTCAATGGTAGAAAATTCGCCATCAACTGTTTCGAGTAAAGCAAATTTTTGCGCTTTGTCGTAAAATTTCTCTTCGGAGATCATTCCATACTTTACAAAAATACCGAGGTCAGACCACTTACTTTCAAAATCTTGACGATCTTTCTTGAATAAGCTAGCCAACTTTTCCGCTACCTTTTTAGTAATGTATCCAGTGATCTTCTTTACGTTAGAATCGCTCTGTAAATAACTACGTGAAACATTCAAAGGAATATCCGGAGAATCAATCACCCCGTGTAACATCGTCAAAAACTCAGGTACAATCTCTTTTACCTCGTCGGTAACAAATACCTGGTTAGAATAAAGGTGAATTTTATTTTTAGAAACCTCAAAATTATTATTCAATTTTGGGAAATATAAAATCCCCGTCAGATTAAACGGAAAATCAATATTCAGGTGAATCCAAAAAAGTGGTGGCTTACTATATGGATATAACTCGTTGTAAAAAGACTTATAATCTTCGTCCTTCAAACTACGCGGACTTTTCTTCCACGCCGGGTTTGGATTATTAATAATATTATCAACTTCCGTTTTGATCTCTTTTTGATCGTCGCCTTCGCCTTCAAAAGAAGTTTCCGTCTTCGTACCGAACTTAATTTCTATCGGTAAAAACTTGCAATACTTATTAAGTAGCGTTTCAATTCGTCCTTCTTCCAAAAACTCCGTCGCATCGTCGCTAATGTGTAGAATTACGTCCGTACCACGCGGCTTGGTTTCGGCCTTTTCAATTTGATATTCTGGATCACCATCACAAATCCAGCGGACGGCACTGCTCTTTTTATAAGACTTGGTGACCACCTCTACTTTATCGGCTACCATAAAAGCAGAATAAAATCCTAAACCGAAGTGTCCAATAATACTTGCTTCGTCTTTATATTTTTTAATAAAGTCTTCCGCACTGGAAAAAGCAACCTGATTTAAATATTTTTCTACTTCTTTTTCCGTCATTCCTATTCCCTTGTCACGAACGGTAATCGTTTTACCGGGCTTATCCAGAATGATTTCGATGGTCGTATCACCAATTTCTCCTTTGACCTCATCTCTGCCGGCCATTGTTTTGAGCTTGGAGGTCGCATCTACTGCGTTGGCGATCAGCTCCCGCAGAAAGATTTCCTGATCAGAATAGAGGAATTTTTTAATAATGGGAAATATATTTTCCGTTTGTACGGAAATTTTACCTTTTGTCATAGCAATTTGATTTAGTTAAAAAAATAAGAATAGGTTGAACGATCAAAGAATCTAATCTTTTTTGGAACAACACTATATATATGGTAGTCAAAGGCTGTACCATCCGCCAATTTATGCCAAATTGACGCTTTTTACCTTTAAAATGAGGGGTAAACGGTAATTTGGGCAGGTGGGACACCTTATGACTGGAAAACTTGTCACGATTTATTTTTAAATAAAAATAGCGCAATGCATGTAGTTGGCACATCGTTTGCAAATACCATAATCATACAACGATAACTTAATTTTAAAAGATGATCACCATGAATAATTTTGAAGCTTTAAATCAGAAGATCGACGATTTGATTACCCGCTTTTTTTATAAAGAAGAGCAGTTATATTTTCGAATTATGATCAAGCTGAATGGTGGTGCGGTGCTTCCATATAATGATTACGCAGACTATAATGAGTATAAGAAAGCTTATGCTGTCTTAGTAGAAAAAAAGCGCTCCGGAAATGTTATTAATAACAATATAACAGCAACGGAAAAAACAAATCAAATGGATTTTGCCTAGTGGCATGGTTATTGAAACTGTATAGAAAGAAAGCATACTGAGCAACTGAGAAAACTAAAAGACTTTCCAATCGTTCAAAAAATTTCAACCAAAAAAATAACATTATCGTCGGCTAAAGAGTCGAAAAGATATTTAAGAATTAGGGTCACTTGTGATCTTAAAAGGTGAGTGGGACCAGTTTATTGGGGGGTAAAGTTGGTCCCATCGCTCACTTTTTTAAAATAAAATTCTTAAAAAAATATTGAAGAACAGATCTTTTGTAGAACTTCCTCCCCTCATAGTTCCCCCGAAACGAGTGTAATGTGATGATTAGTACTGGTAATGATATAGGGAATACATACAAAGATCTTTAGTGCCAGCAATGGTGCTAATGGGTGAGTGGGACCACTTTATTGGGGGGTAAAATTGGTCCTAACTCACCTTAATTTTTTTTAAAAAACCCGTCTCGGCTTAATCGTCGAGACGGGTTTTTGTCATTGCACAAGTCCCAAATCTCATCGAGATGATAAATTGGATCCTAATTATTTTTTACACGGGAAAGTCTAGGAGAGACACGGTCTATTGGTTTTGGACGGACGATTGTATGCAGCGTCTCTCAACGAAGGAGAAATATGCTGTCATCACATATTTTTCTATGGCGTTTTTTCTACTTTAAACACTTCTTAACCAAAGTCAATGGAATCTATCTAATTCTTCCTCAACTTTGTCTTGAAATAAATAAAATGGTGATTTTACAGTTTGGAGTAAATCTCTAAATCCTCTATTCTCTTCTTTATCTCTACCTGAGAGAGAACCTTCTAAATATCCCAGTCAATTTTCTATTACAAACGCTACTTATTTATCAGATTATTCTTTCAACAATTCAATTATGTCAGAAAATAAAAATGAGTTATCAAATAGACGAATAAAATATACGAGTTTATGGGCTTTTACGTCATTAAATTATCTATATGCTGATTTAGTTGGCTTAATGGATTTGAATCTCTTAAGTCAATACCAAACTGGCATTGTAAACGGAGTAGAAATAACTCCAGGTTTTCTAACTGCAGCAGCAGTTTATATGCAGCTTCCCTTATCAAATGTATTCTTACCACACGTAATCAAAAACGATAAAACCTTACGTTGGGTTCAGATTGTTTCAGGGAGTATAGCGACAATAGTACAAGGCGCAACTCTATTTGTTGGCAAACCAAGTCCATATTACATTCTGTTTTCTGTCATTGAAATAGGTGTGACCTCTTACATTACCCTTGATGCTATCAAGTGGAAAGTTGGTAAAAATAAAAAGCCAAAGAAAATATTCTAAACGAAATTAAGCGTTCCTTTTTTTGGCGATTCGTTTCCTAATTCGACTTAGCGATTCTGGTTTAACCCCGATATAGCTTGAAAGCTGAAATTGTGGAACTCTTTCAATTAGGTGAGGTCTTGTATTTTGCAACTTTAGATATCTCTCTTCTGGAGTACTATTCTGGAATTCTGCAAAATGTTGTTGTAGGTTCATTATTTCTTTTTCGAGAATTAATTGCGCCAGTTCTTGAAATTTTAGATTAGTCTTCATTAATTCACTGCCTTCTTTATCATTTGCTAGAACTAAAAAGCAATCTTCAACACATTCCAGAAAATATTTTGAAACATGATTACTTTCTTGTCCAATTGCTGGTAAAATCCAGTCTTCCTCTGTGTAAAAGTTCGTTACTCTCTCATCTCCATCTTTTATAATATATTGTCTTACACAGCCAGTTAATACAAAATAATTGTCGAATGAATTTTGGCCTTCCTTTAATAAGATTGTTCCTTTAGTAAATTCAACAATTTTTAAGTCCTTACTAATTATTTCTTTTTCTTCTTTATTAAGAATTCGAAATTTCGAAAAGTACTCAAATAGTTTATTCTCCATTTCTCTTTTTTTTAATGTCATAGAATGGTTCTACGATATCTGACGGATTTGGCAGTAGCCAATCGGGCATCATTACCGCTGGTTGTGTGTTGTGCTTTGATTTATTACATAAAATCAAAATCATCTGTCTCCGAATAAGGTTCTGTTAAACCATTTGAATCTCGTTTCCAAAATGTTACAAATTGTCCAACTTTTTTGGGATTTATTTTTCCCCTTTCGTACTTGAAAGTTGGATGCTGCTTCCAGCTATTACCTTCCAATTATTTTCGATCATTTTCCAAACTCTATTAATTCGGTATTCTCCGTCGAGAATATTATTTATAAATTTCCCTTTCATTGTTATTGTAACTGAGACCACAGCGGTATCTCCAATTACATTTATTAACTGTTTACTTGCAGTAATATCTTCGAGCTTCATATTCCCAGATCTGTAATTTTCTAAATCTAAATCTTTGGTTATAGTTTGTCCAGAAGGAATATTAAAAAGTAAATCTTTATGAATTAATTCGTTTAACTTTTCAATATCTGAATTTAGCATTGCTTCTAAAATTTCTTTTTCCATAGAAATTATTGATTCTTTGCTAATTGGAATAGTTTCTTTCATTTTTTTTTGCATTACACACAACATCCATACATTCACCCCCACCCGTAGTCCCGAAAGGACGCCACAATTCAAAGGATAGAAGCATTCCATCTGATCGGATGGATCCCCATCCGATCAATCCACCAATCCACGATCCACCTCAATCCGCTCCGGACGATTCGCCAGTTCCCAAGCCGTATAAAAAACCAGCCTTCCAATCGTCTCCATTTTATCAAAATTAATCTTTTCTACCGTATCACTCGGCCGGTGATAATCATCGTGCGTACCATTAAAATAAAAAATAGCTGGAATCCCTTTTTCGGCAAAATTATAGTGATCAGAACGATAATAATATCGATTCGGATCATCCTCGGCGTTGTACGTATAATCGAGTTTTAGATTCGTATATTTTTCGTTCATCTGCTCGTTGATATCATGTAATTCGGAACTAAGGCGATCAGAACCAATTACGTAAATATAGTTTGGCGCTTCCTTGTATCGATCATCTACTCGTCCAACCATATCCACGTTTACATCCGCGATGGTATTTTCCAACGGAAAAATCGGACGTTCTGCGTAATATTTAGAACCCAACAATCCCTTTTCCTCGCCCGTCATCATCAAAATCAATACACTTCTTTTGGGGCCTTGCCCGTTTCTTTTGGCGATCGACATCGCTTCCGCAACTTCCAGGATCGTCGTAGTACCAGAACCATTATCATCCGCACCATTGTAAATAACCGGACCCTGTTTTCCTAGATGATCGTAATGTGCGGATACGACCACAATTTCTTCTTTTAGTTTTGGATCATTACCTTCAATATACCCTAATACGTTGCGACCAATCAATTTACGTTCATCTTTTCCCTGGTTGAGCACTAGTTTTACGGGTAACGAAACATTCTTGGCTTTACCTCTTTTTTGAATTTTTTTACGCGCCTTAATTACTTTTTTATAGCGATCCCCCATAATCTCTTTGGCTATATCGGTAGAGATAAAGGCACTGTTTGCAAAGTTGGTTTTTGGGTCATCCATTTGACCTAACGTAATCTGCGAACCAATCAGAAATTTGAGCGATTCGGTTAACATCTTTTTTATCTTGTGGTCAATAATTAAAACGGCTTTGGCGCCTTTTTGGTGGGCCGTACGTAGTTTCTTAGACCAGTCGGTAGACCATTCGGATAAATCTTTGTTACCCGTAATCCGGGATTTACCATTTTTTTTCAATGGCTCATTATTATAAATCAACAGGACTTTTCCAGTAACGTCTATCCCTTCGTAATCGCTATACCGCTCGTCGTCAATTCCATATCCTAAAAACAAAATTTCGTCGGCGGTTAGCGCAGGCAGATCGCTATTCCGGGTAGGAAAGCTGATAAAATCTTTTTTGTGTCGGTAGGACTGACCATTGATATTCATTTTCAAATCCCGCCAGGAGTTCCACGTAAAAGTGACATTCTGAAAGTAAGAATTATCATCGCCAATCTTTGGAAGTCCCATTCCAATAAATTGATTCGCCAGATATTGGGCAGCTAAATCATTACCGGGCGTACCCGTTTCTCGGCCTTCAAAATCGTCCGAGGCGATAATCGTCAGGTGGCGACGCATATCTTCCTTCGTAATCGTAGCGGCTAACGCTTCGACTGCACTGAGCTTCTTGGATTTCATCGTGATAACCTTATCTTGTGCCGACAAGAAAGTTAAACTGGACAGCATCAATAAAAAGGGAAGTAGTAAGCGAATCATTATTTTTATTTTTTGATATTAATACCTCATTCCTAAGATAGTGAATTTTGAGGTAATAAAGTTGATGACCGTGGATTTAACCAAATGATTCCGAAGGTGAAGGAATCGTGAGATCGACGAAGGAGATCCATTAGCCGTAGCGAACTAAAGCGTAAGGATGGCATAAATCTATGATTAATTGACAAGTGAGTACCATATACTACACTTTTAAGCATACTAATAGACAAATAAATTAATCCACTAGACAGGGATTTTTCCAACCCGTCGCGCGTGTCTGCCTCCTTCAAAATCAGTTGCTAAAAAAGTTTTCACCATTCGCAAAGCCAGTTGGCGCGTTACAAAACGAGCAGGAATAGAAATTACATTAGCATCATTATGTTTGCGAGCCAGTGCGGCCAATTCTTCGTTCCAGCAAAGGGCTGCCCGAATACCCTCGTGTTTATTCGCCGTAATGGCAATTCCGTTACCGCTACCGCAAAGCGTAATACCAAAAGGCGCTTTTCCTTCCTCAATCCACTTAGCCAACGGATGGGCATAATCCGGATAGTCTACAGAATCAGTAGAATCAGTTCCTACGTCTTTGACCGTATATCCCTGCTCTTCCACCATTTTAATGATACTGGCTTTGTACGCAAAACCAGCGTGGTCTCCACCAATAACAATTGATTTTTCTTTCATTAGTTGGGTACTTTATTACCAGCAAATTTGCTGAACATGGTATTAAATTTATCGATCAAAGCCTGGTCTTTTTGACTGGCCACGATTCGTTTTAGTTCTTCCATAATTCCACGGTAAGTTCCAAAGTCTTCACTAAATCCTTTTCTAAGGGTTTCCGGATCCATGCTGAACATATAGTAATTGAGTCGCTCGGCCGTTTCATTTGCCAGCGTTTCGATGTATGGTTTGGCTTGTTGGTAACCACCGGCCTGAATCATGTTTTGTAATAAAAACATAGTATAGCGATCAAACGTAAAATTCATGTGCGGAAACTTTTTAAAGTAGGTGTCTACTAGTTGTATCGCTTCTTGTTTTTTACCTTCGTTGATCATTGCCTCACTAGCACGCATCACCCCTACCTGCATGGTTTGTACACTCGGGCCGTAGCTACGATCCACGAATAAGTCCATGTTGTCAAAATTCCCAAACCGAAAATCTTCGGTAAAATGTTTATAAAAACCATTGGTATCTACTCGACCTTTTCCAACCATTCCGTAACGTGGATCTCCCTCTGATTTGATCGGTACTAGACGCAACGATAATCCTTCCAGTTGCAGATAATTATCCAATCCTAATAAAGAAGTAGGCCGACAGGTAACCGCAAAATAAATCGGGCGTTTAAAAGCATTAGCCGCAATAATATCAAGTAAAGCCAATTCTCCCTTTTGAATATAATTATTCCGTGGGAAGGTAAAGTCAACCCGACCAGCAATCTGACTCGCTAGTTCTGGATTAACCGTTCCGTTGGCAACCACCTGTTGTTTATCCACCGGAATAAAATATTTTCTGGTGGGTACAAAACTCTCCAGTGTTCTTCCCTGAACGGCACGCGGGTTGTCTTTTCCCATAAAGTCAACGGCTCTTTTGAGGGGCATTTCTGGATTCTCCGCTGAAAGGAAAAATAATTGTTGTCGCTTTTTACCCCGGTAGGCTTCTGCTGGAATGGTCATCTCAATGGCTGGAGAATCGTTTACCTTACGACGCAGCTGATCAATATACCAATCTACCGCAATCAAACTCAGATTCACTACCCGGACATCGGTACGGATACCTTCTACTTCCTGGACGTACCAGAGCGGATAAGTATCGTTATCTCCGTAGGTGAAGATAATCGAATTAGGTTCACAAGAGTTAAGGAAATTACTCGCATAATCCCGACTTGCCGTATGGTGTTTACGCGAATGATCGTCAAAATTCTGGAAGCCCATAAGTAGGGGAGCGATCATGATGACGGCACTGGCAATACCAGCTGCGGCTGTCTGGGACATTTTGTCTCGTAAGATACTAAACATCGCCAGTACGCCCATACCAATCCAAATGGCGTAGGTGAAAAAGGATCCTACGAGGACGTAATCCCGTTCGCGGGGTTCGTTCGGAGGCTGGTTAGAATAAACAATAATGCCAAGTCCCGTAATAACGAACAGGGTTAGCAGCGCCAGAAAATCTTTATTCCGATTTTTAGCGTGAAAAAACATTCCGAATAAGCCGAAGAGAAATGGCAGCATATAATACGCATTTCGTCCTTCGTTGGAATCGCCCATCGAGGCGGGCATCTCTTTCGTAGTGGGTAGCCCCAGTATATTAGTATCAATAAAATTAATTCCGGTGATCCAGTTGCCACTCTTTTTATCCCAATCGTAAAAACCTTGTTCGCCATTTTGCCTACCCGAAAAATTCCACATAAAATACCGCCAGTACATCCAGCGTACCTGGTAGCGGAAGAAGAAGGCAATATTATCTCCCATCGTCGGGTCGGATTTTTTACCATTCATCCAGCGTTTATACAATTCTTTTCTGGCTTCGTCCTGATGTCCCATTCTGGGGAATAGCGCCTCGTCTTTACTATCATATTCGTAAGAAGCCTTTATATCTACATTTTCGTAGCGGCCATTTACCAGCCCAAGTCGATCCTCCGTATTGACTTTGGTAATAGGTGCGTTAAAGTGTGGACCCTTTAATAAAGGTCTTTCTCCGTATTGTTCTCGATTGAGATAAGGAAGCAAACGCATCGCATCGCTCGGATTGTTCATGTTGATCGGCGTATTTGCATTGGCTCGAATAACCACAATTCCGATGGTAGAAAAGGCCATAACGACCAGTGCGAAGGCCACAAATAGTTGCTGTAGTAAACCGTTTTGTTTTTTATGTGCATATTTTAATCCACCGAATATTGCTCCGAATAAAATTAATAACAGCGGAATCAATCCAGTATGGACGGGCAATCCTAAACCATTCACCATCATATAATCCAGCATACTCCACAGTTTTGGAATACCCGTAATGATTAGCATCTGGATAGCTGCGACGAATACAATTCCAATCGCAGCGGCGGCGGCCATTCCTAATAAATTATGGTTTTTATATTTTTTAAAATAATAGAATAATGCCAAAGCTGGAAATGTCAGCAAGCTCAAAAGGTGAACCCCCATAGAGAGTCCTGCGGCATAGACTGAGAAAATCAACCAGCGGTCGTGTTCTGCCTGGTTGGGTAAACTATACCATTTGATGGCCGCCCATAAAGTAAGTGCAGTAAAGAAAGTAGACATGGCGTATACCTCTCCTTCCACCGCTGAAAACCAGATAGAGGTACAAAAAGCAGTCGTTAGTCCCGCTACCGCACCGGCACCCATCAGTGCGATGGTTTCTCCGTCGGTAGGATCATTTTTTCGGCCTACGAGGGCGAGTTTACCCAAAATAGTGGTCACCCAACATACAAAAGTAGCGGCAAAAGCACTACAAATCCCCGACAGCATATTGACCGCAAAGGAGATGTCTTCTGGATTACTGGAAAAAATTTCGGCCAGAAAGGTAAACATCCGCCCGATAAGTAGAAATATAGGGGCGCCCGGTGGGTGAACTACTTGAAGTTTATAGGCTCCAGTGATAAATTCACCACAGTCCCAAAGACTACCTACGCGTTCGGCAGAAAAATAATAGACAACTAGTGCAATCGTAAAAACCGCCCAGCCGGTGATATTATTAATTTTTTTGTAATTCATTGATTGTATATTATAAATTGTAGGGGTAAAAGGCCATTCGCCCCAATAACCGAAATTGAGGGGCAAAGGTAAGAAAAATACCCAAATTGAATATAGGGTTGCTTGTATATGAAGTTTAAACAACTTCTACGATCACGGTGTATATCTGTTCTTTACACCGCAAATAGTGGATGGTTCGGATAAATTGTTGACAAAAGTTTATTTTTGTTAAAAACCCAAGTAATGAAATTAATTTTTTGGTTAGTAATCGGCTTTCTTGGATACCGTTTTTGGTATGTACCCCGTCAGTTAAAAGAGGCAAAGGAGGAAGAGATGCCTCAAGAACCAGACAACGAAGAATTTACTGATTACGAAGAACTGGATAATGATTCTCCTACTGAAAATTAATCGAATTTATGCAGATTTCAGATCAGATTATTTATAAAAACAAACAACTTATCGCGTTCAATAAACCGGGAGGTATTCCGGTTCAGCCGGATAAAACGGGAGATAAATCCTTGACGGACCTGGCGGGTATTTACGCTAAAATTCCTGTTTTTGCTACCCATCGAATTGATCGTCCCGCCAGTGGTATTGTTTTGTTTGCCAAAAATAAAAAAAGCCTGGCATTGCTGAGCGAGCAATTTAAAAATCGCTCTATTTCCAAAACTTATTTGGCGGTGGTGAAGAAGTTACCCACTCCGTCTGCTAGCGAATTGGTACATCATGTTTATGTACAAGGCAACAACAAAGCAGTTGCGCTAGATGAGCCAGGTAAAAGGACCAAAGAGGCCCGCCTAAGTTATCGGCTACTCGCCTCCAGCGATAATTATCATTTACTGGAAGTAAAACTCTTCACCGGACGGCAGCACCAGATTCGGGTACAACTTGCCGCTATCGGATCGCCCATCAAAGGAGATGTAAAATACGGTGCTCGTCGTGGCAATAAAGACCGTTCTATCCAGCTACATAGCTGGAAAATGGCATTTAATCATCCCGTAACCAACGAGCGGGTGGAGTTGCAGGCGTCCGTACCGGAGGGTGGGGTGTGGGAGGCATTTCGGGAAGTGACGGAATAGCATCCTTATTTTTGTTTTATCAGTTTTCCACGTTGTATCAATTTTTCATTTAAGTCTTTAAACTGATAAAAGTATACGCCATTAATTAGAGATTCATTTCGTAAATGAATATTTTGTTCTGTTACTATTACTTCCTGCAACTTATTACCAAGTACATCATACAAATTTAACACCAGCGGAAGCGGATGTGAGAGCGGTATTTCAAAATTGAAAATATCACTGGAAGGATTAGGGTACACCTTGATTATTGTAGCGGAGGATTCAAATGGGGTTGTTGTATTTACTGGGAAAGGTAATTTTGACACCATCGTGTTACTAATGGTATTGGTAACAATGGCATCATTGAAATCAAAATAAATGTGCGCTGTATTTTCAATAACCAGATTTTCGGGTAAGTCCGAATTTGGATTGATCTGAAATTTTACAAACCCCTGACTGCCAATTAGATTTACGTTACTATCCGGTAGCATGATATTATTGAAATCAAAAGTGATCGCTCCATTTTCTTTTCTGGTGTATACAAAAGGATGACTGGCAGATAATGGCCGAAAGGTAGCCCAGTCCAGGTTGATATTCAGCGTATCGGTTATCTGGACATTAAATGCGGTGTCATTTCCAGTATTTTGAAAGCGTATGGTATACTCCAGTCGCTCCTCGAATAGCGTATAGTTTTCTTCTCCTGGTCGGTTGGGGTTGACCAGTTTATCATTGGGATCATAGGCGCATCGCAGCTCAGAAAGATAAGTGTAATCGTTGACAACAAGCGTGTCGTTGGTCGTATCGTTAAAGCTAGTGGTAGCGGTAAAACTGAGGGTGTCGCCGATGGAAGTTGCAGGGGGCATTTTAAGAAAGGCTCGTACCGAGAATTTTTCGTCGAAGAAAATTGGGCTAAAATTCCAAATAAAACTAGTATCCGCAATCACCTGATCCGGTTCTATATTAAAGCTATCCAATTCGACGGAGGAGGGCATATTGAAAGTTAAAGAACCTTCGTTCATCTGTGTTCCCTGATTAATCGTTTCAATCCAAAACGGAACGATCGTATTACAACGGGTAAAGCCGGAAGTAATACTGGTTTGCAAATCAGGTTTGTCAACTGCCGGGAAGAATCCAAAATCCAGATTTTCTATGGAAACTAGCGGATTGACGGGGATGTTAATATTATATGATTCATCTTGGGTTGTTAACCTCCATAGCGAATCTTCCTGATAAGTAAGTATGTAACCTCCCGCTGATAAAGCAAATTTATAATGGCCATCTATTTGTCCAAATTCGTATAGTGGTGCTTGATCCAAGACCGCACCGATCCGGTCAAGTCCTACTTCCAGAGAATCCCGTATGCCATTTTGATTAGCGTCGTAAAATATATCTCCCTGAATTTTACTGCTGTTGGTAATATTTTCTGCCCAGTACATATTTTGCGTACTGGGAAGGCTTGTACTCGTAACATACACTAAATCCAAATCGGAATCATTGTCTAAATCTGCAAGATCAAATGATCTGATATTCTGGAAAGATAGGTCCTCTTCCAGTTCGTAATATTTTTCGGTTATCGTAAATTCACGAGGAGCATCCTGGATGGCAGCTTTGAAGAAATTATCACCATAATTTCCAACATAAATGAGGTCCAGCAACTGATCATCATTTACATCTGCCAGTTTATATCGAGAGTCACCCTCTTCTGTTATCTGAACGGAATAGTTGAGACCGGATTCGTGAAAGAGGAGGAAGAATTGATCTCCGCCTTCAAAAATAATATCTGTTTTACCATCATTGTCTAAATCAGTAAGTCGAATTTTGTCTAATGAACTAAAAAATAAATCCCCATCAGGATAAGCATATAATAAAACCGGGTCACCAAAATCAGCGGCCCCCTGATTAAAGAAAATGTATATACCAGAAGATTCCATGGTAATAATATCCAGTAATCCGTCTTCGTTTTGATCGAAAAAGCGGATAGCATTAAACGCAAATCCATCGGTAGCAGGGATGACCATTTGTGGGGTAAACAAATAGTCGGTTATTCTAAAATTAATGAAAACATCATCACCAGAATCGTGGTACAGAACGTCCAGGTCACCATCTCCGTCTATATCTCCTAGGGAAGATAAACTCGTGCTTACTCTAATTGGTTCTGGATTGTTAAATCCGTTTTTGTCCTTAAAAAAATAGAATCTATAGGCAGAAGAATTATTAAGAATAAGATTGTCTGAGCCATCTCCATCAATGTCGGCAAATTGCGCGTCTGTTTTCCCATTATAACTTGCAAAAGGTATTTGTGGTTGGTCAAAATTAGCTTGCCCGTCAACTAGATTATTTTTTTCGTAAAAAAGACGACTACCATTAGAGACAATAATATCGGTATCTCCATCCTCATCGACATCAGAAAAAGTCACTAAACGAGGAGCACCTACTGAACCCAAACAAGTACCTTTATGTTCTGTAGATATAGTATGGTCCCACCAGCCATCTGGTCCCAAAAAATCGATTTGACCATCATCATTTACATCTCCAAAATTTAGTTGCCCATCCAAATCTGTATCTAAATAAATCGCGTCCGTAAAGATTAAGGGACTTACCTGTTTAATGAGGCCACTTTCATATGTTATATCTAATAATCCATTTTGGTCAATATCTACCAAATAAGGTTGAGCTGGATCAAACGAAAATAGCGTATAATCAAACAAGATTTCAGCGGGAGCGAATATCTCCGGACCCCCTACTTGTTCAAACCAGTAAGTTGCACTATTGTCACCTTGTACCATGACGATAATATCATCATCACCATCATTATCAAGGTCGCCAACGACTCCAACGAAATCTTCCGGTGCTACTGGTCGTATCGTTAATTCTATGGGAGGCCCCACCTCTAACGAACTACCCGTTGATCGGCGATAAAACAGTTGGTAGGGCTGGAAAATAACCAGACTGGCGGCGTCATCTCCCGTAATATTAATGGATTGATAGCCATTGATGTTATTATTATTTATCTCGTGCAGGGTTACCCAATCGTTAAAACCATTGTTAGCACCCTTGTTAGAGGCTACCATAATTTTATTTTCATCCTGAATGGCCAGGAGATCGGGAAAAGCATCGTCGTCAAAAAGAGCAGTGCTGAGTTTGTCAATATTTTCAATTGTCAATGGCGTAGTGACCAGTTGACTTGGCTGGTAAGGGTTGGTTGTCCCACTATGATATTGCACCCCAAAGTTTTCTAAATTTTCCGGCGCTATAATATCAATGAAACCATCTTGATTAAAATCATTTTCTATTACGCTAACCGGATCACCCAGAGAAAGGGATTCGCTAAGTGGTACGATGATTTGTTCGGTCGCAAAACTACCCAAACCATCGTAATTTTCTAACCAGCTCAGTCGGTCGTAATAATGTTTTACCAAATCAAGGTCGTTATCCTGATCGATGTCTGTGTAGAAGTAACTACCTACTCTGGTGGTCGGTAGGAGTGAATAACGGTTTTTCCACTCCGTTGGACTACCCAGATTTTCGTACCAATTCAGCACGTAACTATTAACGACAGTACTTACTGAGGCATCCCTGCCAATAGCGGTAAAATCCAGGTCTCCGTCGTTGTCCGTATCATGGAAATTTAAATTTCTAAGGTTAGAGAAATTTAAGCTTCCAAGGTTTATATTTTCATACAGAGTTTGGATGGACCCCATGGTTCCATCCATCTGTATTTCTACTGATTTTAGTATGCTATGATCATCTTCAACAAACACCATATCAAGTAACCCGTTATTATCCAGGTCTATTAATTGGGAAGTTAATATTCGAATATTACTGGCAGTGGCACTTTGGTTGAGGCGCGTGAACGTATTATTTTCAAATTTATAGGCAACTCTCCTTCTATTGTTGGATTCATTTAGCCTACCATAACCATATATTTTATTTTCGGTATTTGTGGTCAGGTGAAAAATATCAACATCATCGCTGGTTCCAAGAATTGTTGATACCGCTGGAGGACTAAATGCGGTGGTTCCGTTCGTGTTTTCTAGGAGTTGATAGTTATCATCCTGGTCATTGTAAAAGAGAATATCAATGTCTCCATCCAAATCTGTATCGTGTAAAAATTTTATATTAATGCGCTGGGCAGATGCGAGTAATTCATCTTGTAAAATAAAACTACCATTCTCGTTTGACCACCAATGTAACGGTGGATCAGCCGTAATACCTCCGTATCTTCCGATGATATCCTTGTCTCCGTCATTGTCCAAATCCGCAAATACTTTCCCTAAACCATTTACATTGACAGAATCCAAAATTAATTCTACATCATTAAAAATGTCCTGACTAAAATTAGTGAAACGGTAAAGTTTACGGTCGTTATCAACTACATAAAAATCGGATGAACCTGTATTATTCAAATCCAAAAAGCCCAGGCTTCTTGTAAACTCCGTATTTTTAGCCAGTGGAAAAACCTCACTGTATAAGTTTTTCTCAGGTAGAAATTTTCGGTAGTAGAGAGAAATGTTATCCTCAATCACCAGATCGTCAAATCCATCCCCATCCAGGTCGTGAAAATAATGATTCTTTGTGGCGCTGTCTGCATTAGAATCGGGCGTGTACCCTTTACGATTTAATTGATCCAGATAATCAAGAACATTATAAATTATTCCATACTTTCCACCACTGCCACCACCGGAAAGTAGATCTAAAAATCCATCACTATTTAGGTCAGCAAAATAACCATCTAGAGCGGACAAACTGGGAGAAATGACGAAATTGACATCTCCCTGGTTACTAAACCAAGTATTTATCCACCTATTTTCAAAAGTCAGAGAGGGAAAGACAAATCCATTATTGTACTTATCAACAATGTCCAATAGTTGATCATTATCTACATCAAATAATTGAGGAACAAAAGAAAAACCATAATCCAGGGTGGAAGAAATGGAAAATGGTTCTTCTTCTGGTTGTCCACTACTATTTAAAGAATAATTGAAGAGTCTCATGTCTTCTGAGAATGTGCTAATATCAAAATAAACCAATTCATCAATGCCATCGTTATTAATATCTGCTATTTCAATCATGTCATCTCTGGAAGCTGAAAAGGTCGGTTCCAATACCTTTTCATTGGTGCTAATACTATCTGCAGAAAAATTAACTACATATACGCCGCGTGGTTGAGTGGTAGAACTGATTGCCGCTCTGATATACCAGAGTTCATCTTTACCATCACCATCACCATCATAGGCTAGATGGGAATTTTCCCACAGATTGTCATGTACCTCGATGGGGAAAGGGGAAAATAACTGGTCTGAAGTATCCGTTTGAGATAAGAAAAAACTTTCTTCGTTAGAATTATCATTTCTCATCAGGAAATCTTTTTTACCGTTTCCGTCAAAATCACCGGTTACGATGTACTCGAGATCGTATGCGTCGATTGGGAAATCGGTGAAGTTCCCATTCCCATCATTAACGAATAGGTGCACTTGGTCAGCAGCGGCACTGCTTATTTTATCCGTAGCAAAGATATCAGGGTGTCCATCTCCAGTCATGTCTTCCACTCGAATAATAGTTCTCATTCCTGCGAGTCCGATGGGTTCGGCCAGGGTGGTATCCGACTGATGGAAATAGATATGGTTATCGGTAGCGATCAAATCCAGTAATCCATCGCCGTTTAAGTCAGCAACGTCAATACTTTCTCCGGTACTTATATCACTACCGCTCCGGATTAGCTGGGCATCTCCAAATTGTGCTTGAAGGGATAATTGAGAAACCAGAAAAAGGAAATTTAGAAAAAAGAATCTTTTACCTAAATAAATACAAAATTGAAATCGCATAGTAATTTTTTATTAAAACATAACACTTACAAAAATAGATAATTTTTAGATTAAATTTTGGATCTACAAAGGTGAAAAACAGGAAATAATCTATATTATCCCAACAGACGCCGTACCGTACCTATCACCAACGCGACCCGTTCTGGTTCCAACGCATCTTCTGCCTCAGTTTCTACCAATATTGTTCCGGTTTCACCCTTGGCCAGTTCCATCATCTTGCGCCGTTCCGGATCCCCAAAAACGGCAAAAGTACGCCGTAATAATGGCAATAATTCCATAAAACTATCCATCGGTATTGCGTCAATCCAGTCGTCAATGATTTGCCATAGACGTGAATTATGAATTAATAATAATCCGCTTCCGTAACAAAATCCTTCCAGGGCTGCCGCCGCGTTTTCGCGCGATTGTCCAGCGGACAAAGTATAATGCAGCCAGTCACCCACCGTTTCAATATCCAGCACTTCTTTATCAAATAAAATTCGGGTCGTCGCTCCTTGTAGTAATGGAGCGGTCTGATCATTTTTTTGAATGGTTAACAGGGCGGTCAACCATAAATTGATGAGCGCAGCATCGTTGACCATAAAGAGATTTCGATTGGCTGCGTTAATCCGTTTGAACATCAACGCCGTTGCTGTGTCGTCCAGATTGATACATTCCCCCGGTAGTGCAATCGCAATACGCGGGACAAATTGCTCAATCAATAAGTTTAAGTCATCCGTATCTAGGCCACGCGTACTTCCGTAGCGGGCGGCATTTACCAGTGGCGTAAGTGCGTCCATCAACTGGGCTACATCGTAAATATTCACCGAAATATTACTGATTTTTTTGATTAGCTCCGTTACTACTTCCGGCAAATCTGCGTTAAAAACCGATTCGATCAGTTTGGTTAGTTCGGAGAGCACCAATAACTGGTCCATCTCGTGACGTACCTTATTGGCCGCCGCTACCGATACGTTATTTCCCCACATTCCCGCTTCAATTATTTTTAGTAAAAATTCCGGTTGCCATTCCAGTTTCCAGGTTTCATTAAAGGCACCCGCATTGCTTCCCTTTGTAATTTTGGTCAATTCTCCCCAGGGAATATCGAGGATCAACATCCGGTGTAACAGATGACTTGCTTTCAATTGAGTAGGCTTTCGTAAGTCCAGTATTTTTTCCTGACTAGACATCACCATCCAGATTTTTCCAAAGCGAACCGACCGAACCGTTTTTTCCAAATCTATTTGTAAAGGTACTTTTGGAATACTCTCTGGAACGCTACCTATGGTTTCACCAATAATTATTTTATCTTCTACCAGTGCCAGTTGAGCTTCGTCTCCATTACAAAAAACAGCAATTGCCGCCGCTCGTAATTCCGCAATTCCAACAATGCTCTGACCACTAACCGCGGCAAGCGTTTCAGCGAGGTTGACTGCCTCAATGGCGTGCGCAGGCGAACCATCCATGTCTTCGGCGCGAAATAAACGAGCCAATTTACTCATCCACTGTAGAACTGCTTCATCGGGTGCCCGGAATAAAAGTTGATACCATCCCGGTGCGGTAACGCCCGCTCCATAACCCCGCTGGGTAGCCAGTCGGCTGTACGTCCAGGGAATCCAGGTACCGACGATGTTTATTTTCTTCAGACCCTTT
>Ga0209187_1001006_pt1 | contig 37397 bp, 33 predicted proteins | sample BantaG_FD_187430 | JGI IMG/M metagenome (GOLD analysis project Ga0209187, IMG submission 187430) | Marine algal microbial communities from Bantry Bay, Ireland - BantryBay_4 metaG (SPAdes) (version 2) | ecosystem: Host-associated > Algae > Red algae > Unclassified | place: Bantry Bay, Ireland...
TCAATCTCTTCTTTGAGGCTGTTTGTGACTTTTTTAAGAATTGGGATCAGTACAGGGAGCAAATCAAATCACTAGTGACGCTGAACTTTGAGATTCTTTAGCGTAATTTGGTTTTGGAAGGGGTATAAAACTGAATTTAAGGATATTTGCGTAGTGTCTGTATGAGCAATATTTTCAGGTTATGTTAGATCCGTGACACTTCGGATACGATTTTTAAATTTTTCGTTACGCCAGCTGTAGAACAAGATAAGGATAGATGATATGATAAGTATAAATAATTCCCACCTAACTACTAATATATGGCACTGATCACACTAAGGCAACTCCTCGACGACGCAGCCGAGCATTCCTACGCAGTCCCTGCGTTTAACGTAAATAATCTCGAGCAAATTCAGGCCATTATGCAAGCCGCTGATGAAGTAGGTGCTCCTGTAATCATGCAAGCATCAGCAGGTGCCAGAGAATACGCTGGAAATTTCTTTTTGCGTAACCTCATGCTTGCAGCGATTGAACAGTATCCTCACATCCCTGTATGCATGCACCAAGACCACGGACTTTCTCCTGATATGTGCAAAGAGGCAATCGACCTAGGATTCTCAAGTGCCATGATGGATGGCTCACTCATGCCAGATCATAAAACTCCCTCCACGTATGAGTACAATGTCGACGTCACCTCCCAAGTAGCGCAATACGCTCATGAGCGTGGAGCGAGTGTGGAAGGAGAGATCGGAGTCCTTGGCTCGCTAGAGACACTCGTAGCCGGCAAAGAAGATGGTGTAGGAGCAGAGGGGGAACTAACTGAGGAAATGCTCTTGACAAGTGTAGAAGAGGCAAAAGACTTTGCCGAGAAAACAAGTGTTGATGCTCTCGCTATCGCTATAGGCACATCACACGGGGCTTACAAATTCACCAAGCCACCCACTGGAAAAGTATTACGCATCGACAGACTCAAAGAAATCCACGCAGCAATCCCAGAAGTTCATTTGGTAATGCATGGGTCTTCAAGTGTGCCACAAGACTGGCTCAAGGTAATCAATGAGCATGGTGGAGCAATGCCACAAACCTACGGTGTGCCTATTGAGGAGATTCGGGAAGGCATCAAGCATGGCGTACGGAAAGTAAACGTAGACACGGATCTCCGTATGGCTTCCACGGGGGCTATCAGGCAGTACCTTAGCCAAAACCCTGAGCAATTCGATCCACGCAAGTACTTGGGCGCAGCCAGAGATGCGATGAAAGACATCTGCATAGAACGGTATGAGGCTTTTGGCACTGCAGGCAAAGCGCAGGGCATCACACAGACGAAATCTTTAGAAGAAATGCGGTCTTTTTATCAATAAAGTGTAGCCACTTTTAACACCACCTCCACCTAACCACGCGCCTACTTGTTCTGAAAGCCTATTTTCTCCATAACGCAAGTAATGCATCTAAATAAGACCTGCGCACTTTAGTGCAATTCAAGGCGCGAGTTAGTATTTTACAAAAAGCACCTGCCTGCGGGTAGGCAGGTATTCACATATGGTGCTTGTCCTGTCTCTCGTCCCGTCACTCGTCCTGTCGCTCGCGAGCGACGGGACTCGCGAGCGACAGGACTCACGAGCGACGGGATTCGAAAATACTGACGAAGTCAACGCAGAAGTAGCCTGCCCTGGGCATGTAGGATACAAAGTGCGAAAGTCCTATAAAAATATACTTTTCCGACCTCGCTACTAGCAGGTAGGAATCCAGGAGTTATCACACTAGTATAAGGCAGGATAATGATAAAATACCTTTCTATGGACATCTCAGAACTAGAAAAAAGGCTCGATGCACAAGACCAAGCAATTGCTAGTATCGCTCACGACATTCACCGCATAAAACAATTTTTCCTGTGGACCATTATTGGATCGGTGGTTACTTTTGTGATTCCGTTGATTGCCGCGGCAGTCATCATACCAATGATTGCGAGTAGATACCTCGATTCCTTTGGTGGCCTTTTGTAAAATGATGATCAAAAACCTTTCATTCATTCCATAAAAGTTTTTACCAAAATACTAACAATCAAATAATCTGTGCGAAAAAAAGTTATCCAGTGCCATTTGATTGATTTTTAAGTGGTGCTAGATTACAATAGAAGTATCAACCAAAATTCTGATAAATACTACCAGAAGCTTCTGTTTGACATGAAAATTCTAGAAATCAAAGATCTTAATAGGATCAATAAAAACGAAAATGCAAAATAACTTTCGTGGTCTGGGTGTCTCTACTGTAAACGATACAATTTACAGCTTTGTAGCAGACACAAACAACCCTGGAGATACATTTATCATCCAAGGAAGTAGCGACGGCCACACTTTCAAAGTCCTCTCAACAACTGCGCGCATCAGTAGTATTAACTTACCACTAGATGTTCTTGAAATGTGCAGTAATTTCCACGTCTCTGTGCATGATGACTACTTTTACCTAAGCTATGTAGCCCGCAAAAAACACTCCCAAAAAATAATTTTTGCGCAATCCAGAGACCTCATTGCTTGGGAAAAAATCGCAGTTGTCTCTGAAGAATGCTCTAGTGGTAAAATCATCCCAAACTTCACCTTCAAAGACCATCTTTTGATGTACTGTGGAGGAAAGACGATCAGTTTGTATGCCACAAACACGTTTACACAGTGGTACTGCGAAAACAAAAACCTTCTCGACACTACACCAAGGAGAAATCTCCAGTATACAATTGCTGACGTCACACACATCAAAGAGGGTATCTTTGTCACCTATTATGAGGTCGCTCTCGACAAAGCAGATAAAAAAAACACCACACCAGAGGGTGCGCACAACTACGTACTAAAGGCAGTTCTTTTTGATCAGAAAAACCCTGCCAAGATTCTCTGGCAGTCGGCGGGCGCAATCCATGACATCCAAGACAAAGAGGGCGCTCTCTCCCACCCTTTTGCAATGATCACACGTGATGACGAGTTCGTATCCTACTGGCAAGGTAAGGCAGGTTCGCTGTTTCTCTTTGCGCAGCAATTCAACCAAGGCACCTTTGTGGCAGCTAAGGCAGAATCCCCTAAAAAATGGAAAAAAGAAGATTATCCACTTCTCGAGCGCGTGCCAGAAAATCCGATTATGGAACCTGAAACTCACCACGCATGGGAGACAAAAGCAGCCTTCAATCCAGCAGCAATCTTTGTCGATGGAACATTTCATATTCTCTACAGAGCCATCGGTGAAAACGATGTCTCAGTTCTCGGCTACGCACAGAGTGATGATGGTATAAATATCACCAAACGGCTGATGCATCCTGCCTATGTGCCGAGGGAGATTTTTGAAGGAGCGCTCACACCACTAAACAAAGTAGATCATGAGAACTGGTCCCCATATATGTCAGGTGGTGGAGCTTGGGGAGGGTGCGAAGATCCACGCCTCAATCGGATAGATGATCGTATTTACCTCACCTACGTGGCTTACAACGGTTGGCAGCCACCCAGGCTGGCCATGTCCTATATCACAATTGAGGACTTTCTCTCTCACAATTGGAATTGGTCCAAGCCAGTTCTGATTTCACCACCGGGTATTGTCTCCAAAAGTGGCTCTATACTACCAGAAAAAATTGATGGTCACTACGTCTTTTTTCACCGCGTCTTTCCTGATATTCATATCGACTTTGTCGACGACCTTAACCGCTTCGATGGCCGATCATTCTTCCTCAAATGTCAAAATTCGATCAAAGTCCGAGAAAACCAATGGGATGCAGGAAAATTCTCCATAGGAGCGCCACCGATGAAAACAAAAGATGGCTGGCTCGTTATTTACAGCGCAGTTTCAGGAAGGCAAGAATGGGAGGGGAGTGATTTGCGTTACAAGATTGGCGCTATGCTCCTAGACCTGAAAGACCCGACGAAGGTCATCTACAGATGCAACCAAGCCATTCTGGAGCCAGAAGAGCACTACGAAAACGACGGAGCAAAATACGGCATCATCTATCCATGTGGAGCAGTCATCAACAACAACAAGCTCTTCGTCTACTACGGAGGATCTGACGAATTCACCTGCGTGGCTACTGCAGATTTAGACCAATTCTTGGAGAAGCTAAAGATGACGGGAAAGGTGGAATCAGGTAACGAGGAAATTGTAACGAGGAACTAGTAAAGACAAACAAGTAGAAGAAACAAAAAAGGGCTTAAAATTAAAAAATCTCATTCTTGATCTCTGGCTATAAGTAATGTTTTAAGAAGTTAAGTTTCGAAGCTAGTTACAAGGTACTAATTACTAATTACTACACCTCATGCATATCAAACGATTTCCCAACAATCCAATCCTGGGTCCAGATAGAGATCATGACTGGGAAGCACAAGCGGTGTTTAATGGTTGTCCAGTGAAAGATGATGATGGAAGCTATCACCTCCTTTATAGAGCACAATCCTACGAACGCATCCACAACGGTATCCGTATGGAAGTATCCACGATTGGTCACACCAAGAGTGAGGGTTCAAAGGCTTTTAATGGTGAGCGCAAACAGTTCATATTTCCAGAAAAGGACTGGGAGGCTTTTGGTTGTGAAGACCCTCGCGTGACAAAGATCGACGACATGTACTACATCATCTACACAGCGCTCAGTGACTACCCGCACTCTCCAGGTGGGATCAAGCTCGGTGTTGCGATAACCAAAGACTTCAAAACAATCGAGGCCAAACACCAAGTCACACATTTCAACTCCAAAGCGATGGCTTTGTTTCCAGAGAAAATTGATGGAAAATACTGGGCAGTCCTGACGATGAATACTGATCTGCCACCAGTACGTATCGCAGTAGCTGCATTTGATCGCATCGAGCAGATGTGGGACAAGTCGTTCTGGGATGAGTGGCTAGAAAACCTTGACGCACATACAGTACATCTCCAGCGAGCGCTCAACGATCATATAGAGATTGGAGCGCCACCAGTCAAGACTGAGGCTGGATGGCTCCTTCTGTACTCATATATCCGAGGTTATCGTACTGGTCATCCGATCTTTGGCATCGATGCAGCACTACTCAAAACAGACAATCCACGCCGCGTTGTCGGACGCACCTCACAACCACTTATCACACCACAAGAAACCTACGAACTCCACGGCATGTTTCCAAACATTGTCTTTCCCTCAGGAGCTCTTCTAGAAGATGACACGCTACGCCTGTATTATGGTGCAGCTGATTGCACGGTCGCAACTGTTGATTTCTCTTGTGAGGAGCTACTAGAGAGAATTCGTCACAGGAAGTGTGAAGACTTCGTAGGCGACGACGCAAACCCTGTGCAACTTGAGAGATTTGAGGGAAATCCCATTATCGAGCCAAATTCAGCACATAAATGGGAAGAGAAATACACGCTTAATCCTACAGCCATTAGAATTGAAGAAAAAACCTACATTCTTTACCGTGCCCAAGACAATGATGACACGTCATATGTCGCTCTAGCGATTGCACCTGACGGTTTTCACGTAGAAGAAAAGTTTGACGAGCCGATCTACGTGCCTCGCGTCTATGAAGAAGTGCGAGAAGAGCCAGGATTTTCAGGTTGCGAAGACGCGCGGATCACGCGTATGACAGTTGATGGGGAAGACAAGTTATTCATGTGCTACACCGCTTACAACGGTCACGATCACGCCCGTGTCGCGTTTACCTCAATCAGCGCAGAAGACTTCCGCGCCCACAACTGGCAAGCCTGGACGCTACCACAGATCATCTCACAGCCAGATGAGTTCGACAAAAACTCATGTTTGGTCGAAGAAAAAATCGACGGCAAGTACATGTTCTTCCACAGACTCCGCAATGATATCTGGATCGATACCGTCGACTCTCTCGAATTCGACAAAGACAGCGATGGCAATGTCAGCAATTACTTGCGCGGAAAGATCCTAATGAGTCCAAGAAAAGATACTTGGGATAGTGTCCGCATCGGCATCGCCGGCCCGCCAATCAAGATCGCCACAGGGGAGTGGGTACTGATCTACCACGCAATCTCTGAGTCAGACGGGATGTACCGCCTAGGAGCAGCTCTGCTCGACCTAGAGAAAGGTGAAGTAGTCTCAAGGCTCCCATACCCGATCCTCACCCCAGAAGCAGACTATGAGCACGAAGGCCTGCGCCCTGGCACAGTATTCTCCTGCGGCCAGGTAATCATTGACGACACACTCTACGTTTACTACGGCGGAGCAGACCAAGTAACCTGCGCCGCAAGCATGGACTTCTCCTGCCTCGTAGACGCCCTACAAGAAAACAAAGATTAGAAGCAATATCGTAATTAAAAGTCAGAACACAAAACAATCGAAAAGAGAGTAAAAAAGCCTTTAAATAAGGCTTTTTTACATAAATATAACAAATACTACATTACTCTATAGTAATGTAGTAAAATGCAGGTACGCAATTAGATACTAATATTTCAAAGGACTCACAACACCAATTTTTCCAATCCTAAACCCATTATTAAAGGCATTTTGATTCTCTAAAAAGAATATTCTTTGAGGTAAAAACTACGAAAGCCTATGGGTAAGACATTTGCATTTTAGGAGTGTGAGTACGTATTATTAAATTTATTGACTTAAATTCACATTTATGCTATTGTTTAAATTATGATATTTACACTTCAATAAATATCTATCATACGTCGACGTTAACAACTCACAGAGGACTCTACGATGCTTGCAATTTTGATATGTTGTATATTCTTTGGTTCAGCAATTTGGATAGGCCTATCAATTAGTACTTTCTTTATTACTGTTGCGTGGACTGCTTGTGCGATTTTAATTATAATCGCTCTCCTTACCGGGTCTAGAGATTTAGAAGGCAAGATAGGTGCGATACTTGCTGGAATTGTTGCTTTCTATACTTTCATTATTGGAATTACGGGGACATTCTTTGGACAAGTTGATCCGTCTGTCACGATGCAGATCATGGTTGCTTCTGGTGATGCACAAACCAGCAGTATTATACTAATTTTGACTAGTGTCTCAGAAGTTGCCTATGCGTATTCTGTTGTACCACCATTGATACTCTTTTTAGTCTTATGTCTTGTTTGCGGACTCTTCAGCAAAGAATGCGAGTTTCTTTCGTTTTTTATAGCATTAATTGCTGCGATAGTCTTTGTTGGAAGCGCCTTTGCAAGTGGTAACCTATTATATCTTGGAATGAGCTTTGCAATATCAATTTTTGCTTACCTATTCTTTGGATATCTCTACGGATTGGTGTGGCATAAGGCTTACGTACAAAAAAAGTATCAGCCATATTTCGACTGTCTGTCGGGATTTCTCAAGCAGAATGATATAGCGTTACCTGAGGGAGTTACGATAAATGATTTTGATGTTTTGAATCCAAAACATCTCAATCCTGATCTTAGGCCAGTTTGGAAGGACGTGTTAGCTGCAGATCGAGTAGCTAGCTCTGCAGCTGAAGCAATAAAAAATCAAACAGTTGCTCATGATCGTGGTATGGTAATTGATAGAATGATTGGTTGGCCAGTTGTTGCATTTGGAGATCTCTTTGAAAAAATGTACGACTTTATATTCTCCAGCATAGGCGAAGCGCTGACAAATCCATTCAGAAGAAGGACAAGTAAACAAACCAAATCAATTCGTTCACTAGATGAGCTATAGTTGACTCGCAATTAGATACTAAAGCGTGGCGTCGTTACATTTTAACGGCGTCATTTTAATTTGACCAAAAAATTCCAGCCTGATACTCTCACACGAATAGTATCTTAATAATCTAGAAGAACAACCTGGAGTCATCGAATATGGCGATAATAAGAAGTTTATCAAAAATATATCGTGGTAAAGCTTATCACTCAAAAATTGCTTGCTCAGCGCTGGAGCAAAATATACTGACATTTTTAATGTGTTTATATCATCGTACAAATCTCCGATCAGTATCTGTGTTAACGTTCGATCGTGTCGATAATATGATGAATATTTTTTTGACATCTATAAATCATCGCGACCGTTTATTCTATGAATATGTTGCTACTGATATTATAGGAAAAGAAGGGGCTTTATCAGGGTGTTGTATTGCTAATGCATTCAGGTTGATTGACCAAAGAGTCAGTTCCTCTGCGGACCAATTTTCTGTGCGTGGATTTATAAACACAGGTCTGCATAGGGTTGATCTCATTGGATGTCTACAGGCTTTATTACAGAGCACTGCGTGCCTTGAGCGAATCGTAGTGCGTCCCACGTATCACAACTTCTTGATTTTCGCTAACGCAACAACTGCAAAAAATGGTTTCTATAAAAAACACTCTGGAAAATTCCAGCTAAGAAAAATATCTGATGACCTAAAATCTGCATGACGACCTGTCCTTAAAATTCAACCGAGGAAAGAAAGATGACACTAGAAATCAATGATGTTCTTATTTGGCAAGCTGAAGGTGATGTTACAATTTTTGGCTTAAATGGAGCGACGCAAGGAGGTTCGTGGATGATTACAAATGCTTCAGGAGTGATAGAAGTAGCAAACAAAGAAAGTTCAATTTTTCTCAGTGATAAAGTCCTGAGAGATGCGATAGAGGGTGCAGATAGTATCGGAATAGGAACGCGCCAAGCTATAGAGTTAACTTTGGCAGGCATGATCGGTAAAGCCGACTTTGAAAAAGCCTGTATAACTTACGAAGGACAGATTTGCTTTACTGGGATATCAATCGGTGATTATTGGATGGGTGATATGTATGTCACCAATGAATAATTAAACGAAATCAGGATTGATCTAAATCCATGAAAGCACTCTCAGGCTCTAAGGGTGTTTATTCTTTTCCTGCCTACACGTCTGAGGGTTGTAGTCATGAAGTGTGCTTTACAAAACACTTTTTGTACGCTATGATCTTGTTATAGATAGGAGCGAAAGTGCCGCTAGCGGTACTTTTTCTTTCCCACCAAAATTTTTTTGTAAAAAAACTCAGGCGGGCAGGCCCGCCAATATCTGTACGAGCATTTATGTGGCAGGTCACTCAACTATCTCATTTTAATTATACAAATTACCCCACAATTCTCTCCAGACAATGAGAGAAGGATAGGACAGAAAATTTATGGAAATCAGAAACGTCGCCATCATCGCTCACGTAGATCATGGCAAAACAACCATTACAGATGCGATCATGAAACAAACCGGCGCAGCAACGGCTGACGCTAGTATGGACAGTAACGACCTCGAGAAAGAGCGAGGCATCACCATCTACGCAAAAAACACTTCAATCCGCTACAAGGAGACCAAAGTAAACATCGTTGATACGCCAGGTCACGCTGACTTTGGATCTGAGGTAGAGCGAGTTTTACGCTCTATAGACAGCGTCATGCTTGTCGTCGATGCGCAGGAAGGTCCGATGCCACAGACACGATTTGTACTCAAAAAATCCTTGGAGCTCGGTCACAAACCAATGGTTGTGATCAACAAGATCGACAAACCAGCAGCACGCCTCGGCGAAGTAGAAGAAGAAATCTACGAGCTGTTTCTCGATCTCGGCGCTACAGACGAGCAACTTGATTTCCCGACGATCTACGCCATCGGTCGTGACGGCATCGCCAAGGTAAAGCCAGAAGATGAGAGCGACTCCATGACACCGCTGCTTGACGCCATCCTGTCACACGTCGAACCAGCCAAAAATGACACGGAGGCACCACTTCGCCTGCAGCCTTTTTCACTTGCTTATGATAACTTCTTGGGACGCCTCGCAGTAGCGCGCGTCTACGAAGGCATCCTCAAGGTCGGTCCCGTCAATATCAAAACCCCAGAGGGTGAAGTCCGAACCGCAAAGGTTATTAAGATCTTTACCTTTGAAGGTGTCCAGCGTACAGAAGTGACAGAAGCAGTTGCTGGAGACATCGTCATGTTTGCCGGCATCGACAACATTGACATTGGAGAGACCGTTTGTGCAGACCCAGATGCCCAGCCACTCCCAGCAATCACCGTTGATGAGCCAACGATCTCCCTGACATTTCTGGTCAATGACTCACCGTTTGCAGGACAAGAAGGAAAATTTGTCACCCGTGAGCAGATCCGTGAGCGCTTAGAGAAGGAGCTTGAGGTAAACGTTGGTTTGCGTGTAGATTTTGATAGCTTTACGGTTTACGGTCGTGGAGAGATGCACATTGCAGTTCTTCTAGAAAACATGCGACGTGAAGGATTTGAGCTCGCTGTCTCACAACCACAGGTCATCATCAAAGACATCGACGGCGTAAAGAGTGAGCCATACGAAGAACTCACCATCACCGTCCCAGAAGAAGCATCCGGTGCAATCATCGAAAAACTTGGCAAGAGAAAAGGTGTGATGAGTGACATGAAGCATGGAACAGATGGCGTGCGAATGCTTTTTGAAATCCCCACCCGTGGAGCCCTAGGCTACAGAAGTGAATTCGTCGTCGACACCAAGGGTGAAGGTATCCTCTCAAGTAGATTCCTCGAGTTCCGCGCTCACGCTGGAGACATTAAGAAGCGTGTCGTTGGCTCAATGATCTCAGGTGAGACAGGCAAGGCGCTGGGATTTTCACTAGCTAACCTCCAGAGCCGTGGGTCACTCTACATCGGACCGTCCACGCAGGTCTATGAAGGTCAGGTAATTGGCAATACTGCAAAAGGTGAGGAGATGACTGTCAACCCAATTAAAGGAAAACAACTTACCAACATGCGCGCCAGTGGAACTGATGAAAATATCTCACTAACGCCGCACATGGTCATGACCATCGAAAAAGGCATGGAAGTCATGGTAGAAGACGAGTACCTCGAAATCACTCCAGAAAGTGTGCGTCTCAGAAAGCAAGCCCTCACAGAAAACGACCGCGTAAAAGCCTCAAGGAAGAAATAGGTTGTTACACAAAAAAAGCATGACTAGATTGTCATGCTTTTTGCTATACTAGGATCATCGCCTCAGACTCCCATAAACAACGTATGACACAAACACAAGATCACGTCACAAGTAATGTAGTGTGTCCCCTGCCTGCGGGCAGGCAGGCTAGTAACTCTCTTTCTCTATGAACGCAGTGAATAGGGCAGAAAGAGTGTTATCTGGGATCCAGGAAGAAAATTATTGTGCAACACACAACACACTTACGTTCTCTGCTATTGTCCTGGATCCCGGATATGCTAACTCCTAGGTATTCGCTTCGCTCATGAAGAAGTAGGGCATTCCAGGATGACACAAAAGGGAGCATTTTCTTGCGCCAAAGGCTTGTCTGCTAACAGCCAGGCTGATCACCTGTTTGATTAAGCTATTAATCCACTAGCTGTCTGACTAACTGCAAACTCCTAACTCTTAACTCTTAACTTCTAAAACAAATGCCATTAAAAATCATCTCGCTCAACATTGAAAAAAACCGTCACCTAGAACGCGTAATCCCTTTTTTACAAACGAAAGCTGAGGAGGGTTATAGTCTGTTTTGCTTACAAGAAGTATTTAAAAAAGAGTTACCCTTATTACAAGAACGTCTTGGTTGCAGCGTCAGTTTTTTCCCAACGTGCAAATACATGGGAGTGAGGTGGGAATTCAAAGATCAGGAGCAAGCGCAAGAACAGGGATTTGCTCTTATGTACAAAGATAGCCCCCAATACCTTGAGCAATTTTGCTATCACAAAGATGAGCAGCAACTACCTGAGCACACAGATGATCATGTAATGATTCATACTGGCTTAATCATTGCGAAGTACGAGGTAGATAACCAAGCGTACACGATCGCTACAACACACTTTCCAGTGGCGCCTGGTGGTGGCACAAACAAACGCCAGAAAGACTCTCTAGAAGTGATGCTACACAGACTAGATTCATTTGAGGATCTAATACTCTGTGGTGATTTCAATGCACCGCGAGGAAAAGAAGTCTTCAGTAAGCTTGCAAGCATCTACAAAGACAACATCCCAAAAGAGATCACTACAACCATAGATGGAAAATTTCACAGAGCAGGAGATTTACCCTACGTAGTAGATGGCCTGTTCACTACAGATCACTACATAGTGAGCGATATTGAAATCGTTGATGAATTAAGTGATCATAAGGCAATCGTAGCAACGATAAAAAAATCTAATGCAAAGATATAATCACAGTAAGTGTCAGAGATCTAAAAATTGAAAGAAGCCCCTGCGAATTCTCGCGGGGACTTCCGTGATTACGACTAGTTGTTGTCCTAGTCGTCTATTGTCTTCCATAACATTGCATCAGTACCATCGTAGCCAGTTGCTATAGTGATGACACCTGTAGGACTAATCGCTATTGAGCCTATTGGCTTGCGCGGGTGACTCATCTGTGCGTATGTCTTCCAGGTCATCTGTGAACCCGCAAGATGAGAGATTTCAGCTTGCATGACTCGACCATCACTTGTACCGATGTAGATGTGCTTATCATCCTGTGCTAGGTAGTCATACCTACCAATCCAAAACTGACCGTCTACACTCTCAGTTAGCACTCTCTCAACTGAGTTATCAGTAGGATCAAAGATTAAGAGACCTTTGAGATCCGCTGGTATCGCTACTACTTTATTATCCACTTCGTACATTTCATAGAAGCAGTGCACATCTGGTCCTACAATTCTCTCGAATTGATAACCCCCAACATCTTTTACGAGATAGCAGTGCTCGCTTAAGGCATCATTGGCTTGCACGATCAGTGTGTTAGCAACCCAGGTTATACGGTAGGCTCGGTAATCACCAAGGCCACTATACCTATTCCCAATTTCAACCCACGAACCAGGCTCAGCAAATTCAGCAGAAGCGAACAGTAAAGACGTCAGAGTAGAGTCTTGAAAGGTTGGGCCGTCAGGGATATGACCAGAGGCAGCAGTGTAGAGTACACCATCCACTTCTAGGATATCCCAGTCATGGACTGCTTGAGACTTACAAGAAGTAACAATTTGACCATTTGACAACCTCTTGTAGGTAACGCCCCAAGCCCACTGGCCGTTTAGATGACCATTTGAACCACAGTCATCAGGACCACTACGGTCACTTGTAGCATCAGTACCAGGCACATAGACGACATCTTCAAGTACCATAAGCGCCGAAATTCCTTGCTCTGGGATCTCGTCCATCTTTACGATTCCTTGAGAGGGACAATACTCGGTAATTGCTGCTCCGTTGTAGCCTGCAGGAATTTGCCCCAATCCAAATACGACGCAATCATTATCGCGATAAGCCATTGGTCCCACGCCAAATCCACTTCGAGCCGGATAAGGTGTCAGATCTTCGAACATCTGCGTCAACTGGCCATTTGACAACAATTTCTCAAAGGATTTAATGGCTGGCTCTTTCCCAGAAAAGGAAACAGAAATTTTTCGATCCACAAGTGATCGGCCCCAAAAGCCGCGCCACGGGCCCAATGCATTGTCACTTCCTGGCGTGTAAACATCATAAGTTGATCCATTCCAAGAGTAGAGCCTATTATGGTAGATTGACTCTTCGGTCACTTCTCCAAAGGAAAATTTTTGACCGTCTATTTCAAAGGAAATGTGACTCTCCTGAATGGGATTTGGATACGGGTTCCCAAGCATTACAAAGGGGTGTGAATCACCAGCGCTATGAGCGATGATGCTCGTGCCACTTTGAGGAGCTTCACCTTCAATTGTGATAGTCATCGTAGAGCCTGTAGTCTGAATAAACCAATAACCTCTTCCAGATTGGATACGATCGTCTCTATTCCTCTTTGCGTAACGACCTGCCAGATTGTCAAAAGCATACAGCGACCACATTGTGTCATCTGGGCTTATCTGCCCAAAAACCTCCCCGACTGTTAAATTTGCAAATGGAACAGAAACCTGAACCCACTCTCTATCTGGGACTGTCAGTGAACTCTCAGCAGCCTCAGATGCAACTGTACTAAGCACAAAGATTGTGGGTATTAGCAAAAAACTTCTCAGTAGCTTGTTCATAAAGCTTCCCCGCTGGTTAGATGAAAATTAAAGAACATGCGTAAAACATATGAACAATAGCACACAACAAAAAAAAATCAAGACTGACTAACGGTCTCAGCGATCACAAAGCAATTGTGGCAACAGTAAACAAAAATGCTACCCAAGGTTTAGTAGAACTCTTTTCATTATGGGACAATCATGCTAATCTAATTGCAAATCTCTCAGGAGTAGTACTGATGCAAAAAGTTGAAGCGATACCGCTTTGCAACACAAAAAAGTATACTGTCGGTTTTATATTTAAGCCAGACTGTAAGTCTGTTGCTTTGATACAGAAGACACATCCTCCAAGTCAAGCGGGACGGCTCAATGGCGTCGGAGGACTAGTCGAACAAAATGAAAGCCCCAGCGTGTGTATGGCACGAGAAGCACATGAGGAGAGTAACTTTGTCTCAAAGGTAAAAGACTGGACGTATTTGGGTAAGATTATTCCCACAAGCAAACCAAAAATTATTTTCTTCTACGCAGCGGTTGCCTTTGATCCGAATGTAATTCGAACGAGGACAAAGGAAAAAGTGAATTGGTATAGTGCTAGATCTCTCCCTGATCATGCGTTGGATAATCTGCAGTCACTAGTTCTTTTAGCAAAACTTGAGCTTCAAAACCCTGGGAGTCAAGGAACATTCATAATTCAAGGTGGTACATCAAATGATCTTTAAAGAGGAAAAAAGCTACTCTAATCATAGAGACAGCCGTTTCTTATCTCCAAGTTTTGTTTAGGGTAATCAATATTAGCCAAATGAGCAATTGACAATATGTCTCTTGTATGCAAAGGTATCAAAGGATAAGATGTTCAATGCCTTTGACACGGCGCAACACAGATGAGGTTTGAAAATGAATAGTATAGGTGATTGGGTAAAGAATCATTTAGTAATTCTCAAGATAGTATTGCTGACATTTTTTCTACCGCTTACATGTATTCCGCTTTTGCCATCTTTTTGTCACGAATGTCTTGAGTCAAGTAACTTAATTTTTGTCTCACTGGCTGTACTAACATTATCCTTGATAGTAGTGAGCCTGGTAAGGGTATGGGAAATACCAGTAGTAAACTTCCTTGCTCTACTTCTCTTTCTTGGCATGATGCATTATTTTGGGAACATATTTTCCCCGCTTGCGGCGGAGAATAAAAGCATAGGTATTGCGTTTCCAGCAGTCATTGTGTGTAGTCTTCTTATGGCTAACATTTTAAGTCAGAGAATTATCAAGAAAACCTAGTCTGATGCCAGGTAGGCTAATGTAAAAATAAATCAGGAGACTCATTGAGCTCCTGATTTATCATTTCATAAAAGAATGTGTACACAATAGATCCCTAATGCGAACCTTAGATTGACGTGATGTGATCTTTGTGTAATCATTTGGACATCTCAAACAAAGGAGCTAGGCAATGTTTGACATGATTGGCCCTGCAATAATAGGAACTGCAATTTTATATTTGATATGGCGACTCTCGAAATCATCGGTGATGATTGTCGTCCATCTACTGGAATTAATAGTAGGCGGTGGTAATGGTGCAAATGTTATGAGCACGTTAGAGAAAAATATACGCTATAAGGCACGCTTTTTTCGAGGCAGAGAATTCACAGTTGTGAAGGTGGAAATACACCACTCAGAAGATCTCACGTTGTATTTGCTTGAAGCTATAGATGATCCAGAACCCATACAGCTCACGTTTCAGGTGAGTCATCCAGATCATGACAGCATAATGAATTTGACAAAATCATCAATCATTAAGTTTATCTTACACAAAAACAGCTACCACGGAGGTGAAAAGACGCTAGAATCAGCATATTTGTCATTAAATCAGGACTAATTCTAAGTGATGTTACGGTTTATACGACACAAAGCTACAAGTAAGAACAGTCGATGCTCAAAACAATAGTGTGGAAAAAAAGGGGTGTCAAATGACATCCCTTTTAAAAATGATTACTTACAGAGGTGTGAAATCAACCGCACAAATCAGTCAAAGTCAACGAGCTCTTGCCTAAAAACGCCAAGTAGTCTATACTAACACTCACGTACAGAAATTCATTTCTGATCTTTATTTACATTAGCACTAGCGCAATGGCACAAGACAATCTCATCCGCCTCGTCTCACAAGGAGACGAAAACGGCCTTGGTGAAGGGCATGTGATCTGGGCACACAAAAACACCAAAAAACTCCGCACCGTAAAGCTTGCAATGAAGAAATTTAACCCAATTGCAAAAAAGCACACTCTCTACAAAGAAAAACCAAAGAAATAGCGGTATGTAACTAGTAATTAGGAACTAGTAATCAACCTACCAAAATTTTCCTAGAAAAAACTTAGGTAGGCAGGCTCCGCCAAAATTTTCTCTTGAAAACTTAGGCGGGCACGCCTGCTACCTGAAACTCAGCCAGAGGCTGATCGGCCTATGGCTGGCTATCACCCAAAACCTACTTGTCATGCCGTAGCCTCGGCGAAGGCTGAACACCTATCACCCATAACCTATCATCTAGCACCTAAAATATGTCACGAACATGTAAAATCACCGGAAAAGGGACAATCTCCGGTCAGAAAGTCTCCCATTCACAGTCCAAATCAAAGCGAACATTCCGTGCAAACATCCAGAGCAAAAGGCTTATGAATCCTGCAACAGGACAAATGATGCGCATCAAGCTCTCGACATCAGCACTTCGGACGCTCAAGAAATGGCAAGCCGAAGGAAAGAAATACGATCTGCGCAAGCTGATCAAAGAAAGTGCTTAAGGAAAAAACTACTCGAAAGAGTAGTTTTTTGATCAGAAAAAAACAGATAAAGCAAGAGTTGACGAGAATATTTTGCCAGCGTATAGTAAATGGTAACAGAAAATAAGAATCTAAGTAAAGAATGATGAAATTTAAATTATTTGGCCTGGCTACTATCGCTATAATTACAATTACAACCCAAGGCGCAAAAGCGCAAGTGGTAGATACAGAAAAACCGACGATTACACTTATTGGTGACGCAGTTATTCAGCTTATTGTTGGAGACACCTACATCGATGAAGGTGCCAGCGCTACTGATAATATAGACGGTAATCTTACAGGAGAGATTGTGGTAACAAACGCTGTAATTGATACTGATATCATAGGCACTCACTTGATAACCTATAACGTATCAGACACAGCTGGAAATGCAGCTGATGAGATGGAGCGTACTGTCACAGTAAATGCCCAAGAAATAGAAATTCTAGAGTGTGTTGATGCGCCACCACTTGGGAACAACAAAGGCTGGGATGGTGAGGGAAACTGCCATGTAAACGGAGAGCCATGGGTTCCAGGTATCAGTGATCAGCCGGGCTACCAAGCTGGCGACACTGCAATTGAAGAAGAGGATGAGCCAGTAATTCTGACAAACGAGCCAACGATAACGATCCAGACACAAATTATTGGGGGTGCTTTGACAGCGCAAGACCTCATCTTCGGGAGACAAGGTTGTAGCAGTAGAAGTGTGAGTACAACAACCATCCCAACAGGAGATTCAGTTATTGTGGATGCTTGTTACGGAGAAAATTTACCAGGAGGCGCATTTCAACCAGAGGGAGAATTTTATCTCGTCGACACGCCACAGGATTATGACATCACGATAAGTGGTACCAACTGTGAGCAAGACACCACATATGGAACAAATGTTACCTACAGCGTAGAAAGAGGACTTGATGGCGATATATCAGTAGACGCAATCTGCACCTACACGTTCACCTATGTAGACCCTAATCCACCTATGGTAAATCCTGTAGAGCCAATCGTTGAGGAGGAACCAGTTGATAAAGTAGCAGAGGAAGAGAAAGAAGAATCTGTAGAGCTCATTACTACTACAGTTGAGGGTGACTACACGTTTGTGACCACAACGCCTAGCGCCGTAGAGCAAGGTGACGTCTCTACGATTGAGATCGAAGTAACTAATAATTCAGGTCCAGAGGAATTCGTGTTCTATACCTTCCTCACAAAACTACCAGAAGGAGCAACTGACAAAGATGAAGGAGACTGGATTTTTGTAGACAAATTCTATGCAGACCAAACACTTGCTGTTGGAAAGACAAAAACGTATAGTTTCCCGTGGTTAAATAATGAAGAATCTGGTAGCTACAAATTTTTTATTGAGGTAAAAACAGTAAACTGGGATAAGGAAAGTCTCCAAAAAAATGGAGTCGCAACCATAGAAGTCAATGGGGCTAATCCACAATCACTCGGTCAGACACTACACCGCTTCTACAGTGAGCAATATAGAGGTCACTTCTACACAACATCACAAGAGGAAAAGCAAAATCTCATTGATAATGATCCAAACTGGAACTATGAGGGTGCAGGCAACAAAACGGTAAACAAAGGTGCGCTATCACCAAGTAACATCCAAAAACTCGGCATTACACCAGTCTATCGTTTCTGGAATGATACATATAAGCACCACTTTTACACCATTTCAGAATCAGAAAAACAAGCCACGATTGCAAATCCAGACTGGGCATACGAAAATATTGCCTACTATACTTACACAACACGTCAGATGGATACCACAGAAGTTTATCGTTTCTACAGTCCCGTCTACAAGGGTCATTTCTACACAACCTCAAGTGAGGAAAAAGACGCGATCATAGCAAACGATGACAATTGGCTCTATGAAGGCATCGCTTGGTATGCCCAAAGATAGAAATCACTTTACTCAAAAGTCCTGCCCAGGCAGGATTTTTGTTTTAGACTAAAAATCTTGTATACTACAGAAAAGATTTCTAACTACTTCAAATATGAAAAAAAAGATCATTATCACCTTTGCACTCATTGCTGGCGCACTAATCCTATGGGCGGCAATTTACCTCTCAGCTAAGGTGGAGCAAGTACGCAATACCGTGCACTACCACGCAAATATCGCTTTTTATATAAACGGTGAGCGCCTTGATATAAGCGATGATAAGTTCATGGAAGATATTGGCGCCTGTAAGGCAGGATCAGATATGTCACCGCTCGACAGGGTGCATTTTCATGAAAACAATATGGACACCATACACATTCATGATAGTGGTGTGACCTGGGGACACCTCCTCAGTAATCTCGGGTTCTTCTTTTCGAGAGAAACGATCATTCTTGACGACGGGCAAATCATCGGTAATGATGAAAACAAAAAATGGACCTATATCCTAAACGGTCAACAAATACGCAATCCATTCAATCAGCAAATCCTTTCCACAGATAGGCTACTTTTGAGCTATGGCGATCAAGATGAGGATGCATTAAGCGAGATTTTTGAAACTGTTGCCGATAATGCCCAGGAATATAATGGAAAATATGATCCAGGAACATGCTCTACTGACGCCAATCAAAACCCCATTGTCAAAGCAATTGTCGAAATGCTTGACGGTCACAGCATGGATCACAGTGATCACTAGAAACAAAAAGTAAAAGTCATCAGGGGATAAAGGCAGGCCCCAGATCACTTCCAGAACACAAGGACTCAAGTGCGAGGAAGCAAATGTGTATCACCCGCAAAACCTGGGGGAGCAACTAAAAAGATCACACAATTTTTAAATCTCCTAGCTGATGTCAGACAGTCAATGATTTTCAGAAAGAGATTTTTTGAATCTATGCCCATTCCAAAATCTAATTGCATGTCTTCCCGGAAGCCTGCCTGTCGGCAGACAGGTAGTATTTCTTGAAGAGCGTAGAGATTAATGAGAAGTAGTACTATCCCTGCCCGCACCGCAAAAGCGAAGCCTTGCTGGCAGGCGGAATCCAGAGTTTATCACAAGACTGTAAGAAATCAGTACGTTATTGAAAAGAAGTTTCTAGTAAATACATGTACTTAGGTTTAGGAAGTAGTATAATACTAGATTTACACCACAGATCATATCCATAAAGTGTTTCTAAATAACGTAATTCTGCAGAAAAATCGGATGATCCGCAAATGTTCTTGAAGCTTGAAAAAAATACCACATTATGTTACAGTAATCAGTTATTTGAAAGATATCTTTACATCAATTCACTATGAAAAAAGTAAGTCAAATTATAGCCGATTTCCCACTTGTGACATTTCTCATTATGCTTGCCATAATGTTTGGAGTGATCTTTATCGGCAATCAAAAGCGTACGCCTGGAGCAGATGAATCTGAAGAATCTGCAGGGCAAAGGGCAGTAGAAGTCTATTCTCTTGATAGCACAATCAGCGCACCAGTACTAGCGGAAGTAGAACGCGCAGATACGATTACACTTGTCGCTACGACAAATGGAATTGTCTCGCGTACTCTGTCTGAGGGTGCTTTCGTCTATCACGGTGGAGAAATTGTGAGGCTAGCGGACACCTACGGAGGATCTTCACAAGCAGGCGCAGCCGCAGCTCTAGCAGCGCGCAATGTCGAGTATCAAAAAGATGTCTACGATCTCAACAAAAGCATTCTGGATAAACAAAAAGATCAGATCAACAAAACCGATAGCGATGAGGCAAAGATTGCCAGGAAGCAAGTTTCTTTACAAAAAAGAGCCTCTGAATTTGGTTTGGACAGTGCAAAGCTCGAAGCAGCCAGAGCAAACGCTGTTGCAGCAGTCTACTCGACCGTTGCACCTTTCACGGGAACAGTTCAAGAAGTCTCAGTGCGTGTAGGAGATAGTGTTTCGGCAGGACAGCGCATTGGTGTCCTCAAGGCTGATGCTGGTGCAACCAAGGCACCATCCCAACTCGTCGCCTACGTAGGTGCCGATCGTGCAGCGCATGTCAATGTGATCGCCAAAGCACTTGCACAAGTAGACGGTCGCACCGTTGAACTCGATATCGTCCATATCGCAAAAGCACCAAGTCGAGGTGGCGCGTATGCGGTCACCATGACTATTCCCTCTGAAGAAGTAGAGAATTTTGCAGACGGATCATTTGTTGAGGTAGAGCTACCGCTGGATGCATCTGAGAATTTCATCATCCCGCTAGACACAGTACGCTACGGAAGCAATGGTGCGGAAGTCTACGTCATTGAAGAAGGCCTTGCTGTTGTCAAAAGTCTTACTCTGGGTGATGTGATTGGTTCTTTTGTCATCGTCAAAGAAGGTCTTGCTCCTGAAGCACAGATCATTACAGACCGGACAGTCTCAGAAGGTGAATCCTTACAAATTTCCACTCTCTAAAATGTTTCCCCAACCGCAGAAATGACTAATCGAAGGGAGACTCAATAATTTTCTCAATTGCACGCCGTGAACGACTATCTCAAAAAAATTACACTCAACGCAGGTGATGTAACGCAGTGGATCAGAGCCTACCTGAAAAACATGCGCATCGTCGTCCTATTGATCATCGCCCTTATTGTAGGAGGTCTTGTTTCGTATAGTAGTTTACCGCAGACGGTAGCGCCTGAGATCAATCTCACACTTCTTGTTGTCAGTGCGTCACTACCTGGCGCCACCCCAGAGGATGTCGAAGCATTACTCACCATTCCACTAGAAAATGAACTCAAAAGTGTCGATGGCGTTGATAGTGTCAGCGCAACGGCAAATAGTAGCGCCACCTCGATTGTCATGACTTTTGTCCGCGGGGTAGAGAAAGACCGGGCACTTGCAGACGTCGAAGCAGCTTTGAGTCGACTAGGAGAACTGCCTCAAGGTGCTACAGAGCCGCGTGTAGAGGCAGTTGACTTTGAAGACGCACCCATTGTGCAGTGGGCTTTTTCCTCGGAAAATATGGGTCAAACCTCACTCTCCGCGCAGATGCAGAAACTCATCGATGCCCTAGAAGCTGATCAAAAAATTGATAGAGTGATTAGTGGTGGTCAGCCACGTCAGGAAGTACAGATTATTATCACACCTGAGAGTATTGCAGCTCTTGGCATTACACAAGGAGAGATTCGTGAGGTTGTCTCCAGTGCTGTAGCTACGCTACCAAGTGGGACAGTGCAAGGCAGCTCGCTGACGCGGTCCCTATCTATCGATTCATCCATAGAAGATATTGATAGTTTGCGCACCCTACCTATCACTATTGGTAGTGACATCATTGCCTTGGGTGAGATCGCCACAATTGTAGAAAGACCAGAGACAGGGTCTACAGAAGCGTTTCTCTCTAAAGAAGGGGAAATAATAAAAATTGTAACACTTGATGTCTATAGAACAAGCGGGGCAGACCTTTCGGAATCAGTTGTGCAAGCGCAAACCATCATGGAAGACTTCATGCGTGAGGAGGGTCCTGCATTGATGCGTTTTGATATTTCCAATGCTGATACACAACTCACAGAGCAGTTCACTGATCTGATGAAAAACCTAGCCACAACAGTCGTCCTTGTCTTTATCACTCTGACACTGTTTGTTGGACGCCGCCAGGCACTTCTCGCTTCACTGTCCATTCCGCTGATTTACGGCATCACTTTTATCTCGATGCAAATTACTGATATCAGTGTAAACTTTCTTTCATTATTTGCCCTCACACTCTCCCTTGGTCTCCTGGTTGATGTAACGATCGTGATTGTCAGCGCTATGACGACTTATATGCGAGAAGGAAATTTTGGTGCACACAAAACAGGTATACTCGTCTTTCGAGATTTCTTTGTGACCCTTGTCATGACGACACTGACGACAATTTGGGCATTTGTGCCGCTATTACTTGCTGGTGGTATCATCGGTGAATACATCAAACCTATCCCAGTCATCGTAAGCTCAGTTCTGATCTCCTCTGTTTTCGTAGGATTCTTTGTCATCTTGCCGTTGATGATCTGGCTGTTTAACTTTGAGTTACCACGCCGTGTCAGATTCTTCTTTGGGTTCATTGGTACTATTGCTGTAACAGTAGTTTTCTTTACTATTCTCAACACCTCAACACTGTTAGAGCTCAAGTATGCCTTACCGCTAGCTATTCTAGGTGCAGCAGCCTTCGTGATTTGGGTCAGCGCAGGTCACACGCTCTTTAAGAAGGTGCGTGCCTCCAAGGGTAATTTCATTGTAGGAAATGAAAGTAAAGATCCCTCCAAGGCAACTATTGCCAAAAAGGATGTTCCAAAAACAATCATTAACGTAGGTAGTCTTCAAGCAAAATACAGAAATGCCTTAGAAAGAATATTGCTTTCAAGGGTTGCAAGGTGGAAGACGATCGGTATCGTGACGACATTTTTCATATTTGCTTGTAGCTTGGTAGCATTTGGATTTGTAAAAAATGAGTTCTTCCCAGGAGAGGATAGCGACTTTTTTTATGTGGCCATCGAATTACCTAATGGATCAACCTTGGAAGAGACCCAGGGTGTTGCCCAGGAATTACTACCAACACTTTCTGATCTTGAGGGTGTAGAGTATGTAACCCTACAAGGAGGATTTGGTGCAGACGGCGAAGGTGGCACAACGCGAACAGGAAACAACGAAGCGCTCTTTACTTTGATGACACCAACCAAGGATGAGGGAGGTTTAGGTTCTAGGCAGGTTTCTGCTAATGTTCGTGAGATGAGTGCTATTACAAATTTTGCCGCAGGCTCAGCATCTGTCGTAGAAGCTGGTGGTGGACCACCTGCTGGAGCAGACGTAACCATCAACTTTAAAGGGGATGATCTTGCTGTGCTACGAAAGCTAGCCCTAGAGTTGGAGCAGAGAATCACAGATCAACCACTGGAAAACGTCAGCATCTCACCAGAAAATGCAGCTGCAATCGTAGCCTATGAACCAGATGATTATCTCCTGGCTAGAGAAGGTCTCTCGCGGGAGCAGATTTCAGGAACGATTAGGCTATTAACCACTGGGGTAACCTTAGCTGAGGATGTAGAGTTTGCAGGCTTAAGCGATGAAAGAGATATCGTCTTGAAGACTGCAACAGGAGACGCTCAGTTAGCCGATATCGGTAATGTCCAAGTACAAGGAGATAATGGCGCTCTACCACTTGATACACTAGGATCACTGCGACTCAAAGAAAACATCACAAAGATCACCCGAGAAGATTATGATCGCACCGTCTCCCTAACAGCAGCAATTAAGGTAGGTGGTAATTTGAACGATGTCAATGACAACATCGCAGAAATTCTTGACGATGAGATAAGATTCCCACGTGGGTATGCCTGGAGCAGTGGTGGCGCCAATGAAGAAAACAACGAATCCGTCGCTTCTATTATCCAGGGTATGGGACTTGCAGCAGCCCTCATCTTCCTTACACTCATCGTTCATTTACGCTCTTACCGAAAGGCAGCAATAGTACTGCTAACCATTCCTCTAGCGATTAGTGGCGTATTCATCATCTTTGGTATCATCGGTATCCCGCTCTCTTTCCCATCTCTTATTGGTATCCTTGCGCTCTTTGGCATCGTGGTAAATAACGCGATTATCATTATCTCGCAGATCAATGCAAACAGAGAAGTTGGACTCTCCTTTCATGAATCAGTAATCAGTGGTTCGACGAGTCGTTTAGAACCGATCTTGTTGTCCTCAATGACAACCATTATCGGCCTCATCCCGATTACATTAAGTGATCCAGTCTGGCAAGGACTTGGAGGTGCGATCATCTCAGGACTGGTATTTTCTGGAACGATCATGCTCTTCTTTATACCGACAGTGTACTACATCATGATGCGCGATGAGGACATTGAAAAAATTGCACAGTAAAATAAGTCTCCGAAGTGGGGGCTTTTTGCTATTGTGACAAGCAACGGTATAATATGAGGACTAATTGGTGATTAACTCTGCTGTATGAGCAAAAAGCATCTTGTACGAATCATTGGCGCAATTGTTCTGGTCGTCATCATATACATACTTGTGCGATCTGAAATTTTGGGAACTGCCCGGTGGATTTTTTTACCATTTGTCTTTACACTCATTGGAGTATTGTTTTTCCATACGTGGAAAGTGCTGGGTAATTTGCCACCACAAATCAGGACTGAACAATCAAGCCTTGGTAACTCATCGGATATTTTCTCGCCAGACCTGCATAAAACCGTCGTCATACTCCTGCTCGGAACGTTTCTGTGTTTAGGCCTTTTGGACATCCACAAGCAATCAATTGTTGACGAGCCCTTGTGGATCTTTGATCGTGTCGAGCGGTACTCACACAGAATCGTCGAGGGTGACCTTAAGCTTTCCCGTCCGAGCGACAAGCCAGGATTGCCAGTAACATTACTAGCAAGTGTTGCACTGCTGAAATACCCAACCCCAAGCGCGCTAGAGGCAACCATCACGTCAGCCCAGCGGGAAGAGTTGTTTCTCCTTATGCGCACCCCTATCTTCCTTTTTGTAACTTGTCTCATCTTCCTTTTCTACCGATCACTACGTAAACTTGTTGGGGGAGATATCGCTCTAGTCACGCTTGGATTCATCACGCTTTCCCCTGCACTCCTAGGTATGAGTCGTATCATCAATCCTGACGCTATATTATGGATACTTTTACCCTTTTCAATCCTTACTTTCTCAGAGGCCCTTGGACATCCATCGAAAAAGACTGTGCTTTATGCGGGAAGTATTTTTGGTCTTACATTGCTGACAAAATACATCACCAATATTCTTCTGATCTTTTTCCCAGTCATGATTGCACTGAGTGTAATCTATAGATGGAAAGCCATAGGCAATGATCAGCAAAGAAGAGAGGAGCTACGCCAAGGTAGTGTAGTTTTTACGATCGTAGTATCAATCGGTGTTATCTTATATTGCCTCCTCCTTCCAAGTACATGGGTTGAGCCGCTCGACATTCTGAAGGGTACAATTCTATCACAAGCATTTGGATCGCTTGCCTTACCGTGGATCTTCGTCATTATGACCTTATACGTAGACCTCTTTGCACGGAAAAATTCTTTAAGTCTACTGGTGTTGTCATATGTAGAAATATATAAGGAGCGCATCATCGCAGTTCTAGCAATCATATTTCTAGTAACGATCAGCTTTGTCCTTTGGAGTGCGTACACCCATGCGCTCATTGATTACTATACAGCCTTGCGCTCGCCGAAGAGCGTTGTCGGCAATACCAATACCATCACTGTCTATTTCACGGGGTTCTATGTCTTGATCTTTGGTGTTGGTATTCCAATTCTCATTGGTGCCATAATAGGCTTTGTGCGGTTACTCTCACCCAAGAAAAAACGAATCATCAGGCCTGAGGTTGAGCAGGTAGTAGTGGTAGCGGCACTCTTTATACTCTTTTACTATCTCGGACATATGGTCAGTGGCGTTGCGCCTACGTTGCGCTATCAGATCCTCGTTTTTCCACTGCTGAGTATCATCGCTGCCTTTGGTGTGATTAGCTTGATCAAATCTCAAAGCAAGAGAAGCGCGTATATCTTTGTCGGCGCAACAGCAGTCCTGCTTTTTGCAGAGCTTGTCCAAGTAAAACCCTACTATATGAGCTACGCCAATAGTCTGTTGCCAAAAGGTGATGTTCTCAATATCAAAGATATGGGAGATGGTAGCTATCAAATAGCTCAGCAAATAAACAAGCTTCCAAGTGCTAGTACGTTAAGTATTTGGGCAGACAAAGCGGGCATTTGCGCCATGGTTACCGCAAAGTGTACAACAACCGTAGACAGTGAGCGCATCGCCAAAGAGGAGTTAGTGTTTGACTACTTTGTAATTACAAAAGGAAGAGAATTCCTTGTTTCGAGAGATGCCCGCCAAGAGCGCAGGCGCAAAGCAGCTCCTGAAGTGTCCTATGATTTTGAGAGTCTCTATACAACCACGGCGCCTCCTGTATTCGAAATAAACCCTGGAAACAACACAAAGAATTATATCCGTCTTTTTGACAGTAGTGAAGTACGATACATAAAAAAGAATGATCACGTACAGTAAAGATGTAAAGTCAGCTTGACGTTCTATAATATTGTGGGTATAGTGAAGATACAATGAGTGAAAAAATAGTTTCAAATGGTGTGCTAACGTGCCGGAAAGCACACAATGTAACGCAGCAAGGATTAGCCGATGCTGTTGGGGTAACACGTCAAACAATCATTGCTATCGAAAAAGGAAATTATACACCTTCTGTTTTGTTGGCGCTCAAGATTGCCAATCATTTTAAAAAACCACTTGAGAGTATATTCTACCTAAAGAAATAAACCATGTTACCAAAAATTACAAAAGAAATAGGAGTTGGTATCCTACTTCTCTTAATCCTCTCTATTTGCTATTATGGATTTCTACCAGAAAGCATGAAGATGATAACGCACACAGCTTTGATCATTGCCTTTGGCATCGTAGCAGTGCTCATCTGGCATGAAAAATCAGCAGACGAGAGAGAGCAAACACACAAACTCATTGCAACGCAGGTAGCTTTTATAGCAGGTGGTCTAGTTTTAGTAACCACTATTGTATATGGTGGGCTCACAGGCGGACAGGTTCACCCGTCAGTCTACAGTGCATTTGGAGCGATGATTTTAGGGAAAGTGCTTGGTAGACTATGGGCCAATCGATATCTCTAGGACATAAAGCAAGATTGACACAAAAAAATACTCGTTTAGAATATAAATAATATCCATAAACCCAAAATGATGAAAATACTAATCGCAATCATTGTGGTCGTAGCACTCGCAGGAGGGTACTTTATTTTAGGAAGCGGACAGTCCATCACACAAGAAACTGTCACAGATACTGCCACAACCGCAACAAAAGTTGCAGCCCAAAAAGGGAAAGAGGCTGTAGCAGATAGTGGCTCTCAAGCAATAGAAGCAGGAAAGAATGCTCTTGAAGAAGGTAAAGAGGACGTAATGGACAAAAGTAAGAAAGTCATAGGAGAAACGATTGATAAAGCTACCGATCAAGCAAAAGAAAATGTGGGAACAGCAGTCAAAGACGTTGGCCAAAAAGTACTTGGAGATCAAGGTGCAACAGTAGGTACTTTCGAGGACTACGCACCAGAAAAAATCGCTGCCAATGGAGGGGCTATCATCGATTTCGCAGCAGATTGGTGTCCTACATGTCGGGCCTTTGAAGCAAACGTGTTAGAAAACTTACAAGACATCCCAGCTGACCTCACCATTTTGAAGGCTGACTTTGATACAGAGTTAGAGCTTCGCAAGCAGTACGGTGTCACACAACAACACACATTTGTGCAGGTGGATGCGCAGGGAAACGAAATCGCCAAGTGGGTCGGAAGTCCAACTTTGGAAACATTTCTTGCAAAGGTTCAGTGAGGACTTCAGTTACTCAGCCAAAGCAATTGAACCTAATATAAACTTTTAGAAAAATAAATGACGCTTTTGGTTGTATCGTTTATTGCTGGTGTGCTTACAGTGCTTGCACCGTGCATTTTGCCACTACTACCGATCATCATTGGTGGCTCTATGGCAGACGCTAGCGCACGGTGGAAGCCTGTTATCATCACAGCCTCACTTGCAGTGAGTGTAGTATTCTTTACGCTCATTCTCAAAGCAACAACAGCCCTCATTGATATCCCACCACAGTTTTGGAAGACGATTTCTGGTGGCATACTCATACTGTTTGGCATAATAACGCTTTTCCCTGATCTCTGGGAGCACTTTGCCAAAAAATTCACGCCAAAAAAAGCCAATGTCTTACTTGCTAAGGGTGTAAAAAGAAAAAGTCTCTGGGGTGACATCACTATCGGTGCAGCACTTGGCCCTGTGTTTAGTTCTTGCTCGCCAACATATGCTGTTATCATTGCACTCGTATTACCAGAAAGCTTCCAAAAAGGCCTCACGTACTTAATCGCATACGCCGTTGGTCTTTCATTGACCCTCTTGCTCATTGCCTACCTCGGGCAAAAACTCACCAAAAAACTTGAAGGAGCGGCTAATCCTAAAGGACTTTTTAAAAGAATTCTCGGTGTCCTTTTTATCGCTGTAGGACTGGCTGTACTCTTGGGATACGACAAATCAATTGAGAGTAGAATTCTCGATACAGGCATCTATGATGGCATCAGTGACATAGAAGGAAAGTTGATTCAAGAGGCTGGAGTTGATCTTTACTAATAGGACTTTCGCACTTTGTATCCTACATGCGCAGGGCAGTCTACTTCTGCGTTGACTTCGTCAGTATTTTCGAATCCCGTCGCTCGTGAGTCCTGTCGCTCGCGAGTCCCGTCGCTCGCGAGCGACAGGACGAGTGACGGGACGAGAGACAGGACAAGCACCATATGTGAATACCTGCCTACCGGCAGGCAGGTGCTTTTTGTAAAATACTAACTCGTGCCTTGAATTGCACTAAAGTGCGAAAGGCCTACTAACCAAATCTAGGTACATTACATTCTAGTAATTGATCCACATACGCAATTCCTATGAATAGTAAAAATCATAAAAATATGGTTAAATAAAATCAAGAATGAAACATTGTTAAACGAAGATAATATAAATCAAAATGATGAAAAAAATTACAACTGTTAGCTTCTTGTTTGTACTCGGATTCACTTTGTCTGGGTGTGCCTCTGAAGTCGCCCAAGCTCCCTCTGAGATTGAAGCCACCCCAGCTGTCGAGGAAGCAGTGGAAGTAGATTTTTCTCCTCCAACCCCAGAAGCCTTGGGTACAACAGTGCCAGCAATCGATGAAACGCCAGAGACCACTGATGAAACAAGTCCCCTAAGCCTGGAAGAGGTCATAAGCTCATCAGGAGTAGAGCCGGTAGTATTGCGAGACGTCGCAAACGGCAACGCTTCTGGTCAGGCCTGGACAGCACTTGCATCGGATCAAAAAACCTACCACAAGGTAGTTGCAAAAAATATGCCAGATCTCGTTGGCACAGACTTCTACGAAGGCTGGATCGTACGTAATGCTGCAACAGGGGATTTCATCTCTTCAGGTAAAATGATCCCTGGAAAGGCTGCAGGAGATTTCCTCCTAGAATACACGGCAGATGGTGACCTCACAGACTATAAAAAAGTAGTTATCACGCTAGAACCAGATGACGGAGACCCAGCACCAGCAGCGCACATCATCGAGAACTAAGAGTTAGATTCTAGATTTTTGAGATCTGATTTTAAAAAAGTTAGGAGCATTCCTGGCTTTTTACATGAAAGAATATTTGAGTAGTAGATTTTCTGAACATCCCACTTGACAGAAGTAGTCGACAAAAGACATAATCAAAGTACCTCTGACCTACTCGTCATGTCGAAGCCTCTGGTGAAGGATGATAACCTCTAACCTCTAACCTCTAACTTATGACAAACGATCAAAAAGCCATCAAGCTCCATGAAGACAATCGAGGAAAAATCGAAGTTTCGGGAAAAGTACCTCTTGAGACGCACGCAGATCTAGCTCTGGCGTATACGCCAGGAGTGGCAGCAGCCTGTCTAGAGATCGCCAAGGATTCATCTAGGGGGTACGACCTCACCACCAAGGGTAACACGGTAGCAGTTGTGACAGACGGTAGTGCGGTCCTAGGACTGGGTGACATTGGCCCGCTAGCCGCACTGCCTGTGATGGAGGGGAAAGCTGCAATCTTTAAACGCTTTGGAGGCGTCGACGCCTTTCCGATTTGCCTGGACACGCAGGATACTGAGGAGATTATCACTGCTGTGAAGGCGATTGCCCCTGGTTTTGGAGGGATCAACTTAGAAGACATTGCAGCACCAAGGTGTTTCGAAATCGAAGAGCGTTTGCAAGCAGAGCTAGACATCCCCGTCATGCACGATGATCAGCACGGCACAGCCATCGTCGTACTAGCAGGTCTGATCAATGCAGTGAGTCTCGCAGGAAAAGATCTAAACGACTGTCACATCGTCGTAAATGGTGTAGGCTCTGCTGGAGTAGCTATCATGAACCTAGTCAAAGCTTACGCACCAAGCGTAAAAATCACAGCCCTCGATAGTAAAGGCATCATCAATCAAGCTAGGAAAGACCTCAATCCTACAAAGCAAGGCCTCTTAGATGATGACATCATCCAAGGAGAGAAAAGCGGTGACCTCATGGTCGCCATGCAAGACTCTGATATTTTCCTCGGCGTCAGCAAAGGCAATGTCCTAAACGCCGCCCACGTCGGTCTCATGAACGATAAATCAATCGTCTTTGCTATGGCAAACCCTGATCCAGAAATCCTCCCAGAAGCCGCCAAAGAAGCAGGAGTCTACATCATGGCTACAGGCAGAAGTGACTTCCCAAACCAAATCAACAACTCCCTCGTGTTCCCAGGACTCTTCGCCGGCATGCTAGAAGGCCAAAAAGAAAAGAAGACCCAATTCTCAAGAAAGATCTATATAGCAGCAGCTAAAGCAGTAGCAGCACGCGTAGAAAACCCAACGCTAGAAATAATCATCCCAGACCCTTTTGACGAAAGTGTTCCAGAAGCAATCATGCAAGCCGTAAAGGAAAGCCTCTAAGCATGAGTGTAGTAATCTAGGCGCAAACAGCATGACCCTATTGCGGTGCATTTATCGAACCGTCAGGGACATGTTGTATTGGAAAAGACTAGGACTTGTCAGTCTACGCGAATGATGATACTATCGATGCTCTTATGCAATTCTGTATAAGTAAAACGTCCCTTAACAAGAGGAATATGTAATGAAAGTGTTAACAGCATTTACACTATGCATGCTAACTGTTGGCATGATACCCAAGCTATACGCTGCTAATGTAGCAATACTAGCAAATAATTGTGACCAAGCTTTCGACTCTGGTGAACAGACAATAAGCTCATTCTTAGATGAGACTGGCGTCGCATATGATTGCCTTGGATTACAAAATCTCACTGAAGGTCCGCTAGACTTCACTCAGTATGAGGTGATGTATTGTCGAAATTATCAAAGTTTTTGGAATGTGGAGACAAATACACAGTACCTTGAAGCACTCACAAATGCAGTACAGGGTGGAACCTTTTTATCTTTGGAGAAGGGATGTGGCTCTATCATCTATTTCATGGGACTAGGATTTTCATCAGACGTAGGTGTTACGCTAGATGTAGCGTACGAGTCGTACATAGTAGCCTCAGATGCAAACGATCCGATCACGGGCAATTTGCCTCAATGGAGCGCTGCTGATATCGGTAATGACGCGAATAACCAGGAGCAGCTGATAGCAAAAGTGATACCAGATGAGGGTGGCCCAGGTGACATTCCATCTTTCATGGATGATTACATTTTTCTAGCTCACAGATAAATGCTGACTATTCATGGCTGCTTGATGGGAGTGATGTGGGATTTAGTACTGACAATCAGTGGTGTCTCAGTCATCCTGGAGTGTGTACATCAACTCGCCTAGTATTTACCAACGGAGAAGATCTCTCTAGCGATAGCATGAGTTCAATTGGTATCAATTACGTAGAGTACGGTGCAGGACGGGTTTACAGCTTCAGCCCTGGCGTCATAAATGTGCCTACAGTATCTGATGATAATCTGGTCTTTGGACCAGTTGTAAATCAAATGCGTAAAAACCTGATGATAGATGCAGGTGTTGATACGAGCCCTGAAGCAAGTGGACATTCTGTCACTGTGAATCTGCCAACTCAACTGACTACAGCAGGACGGTCCGTCGTTGCTGATGTGAAACTGACGTACAGTGTCAGTGGATCAGGTATTACGGAGGAGTTCATCTGTAGTCGCGATGTGGATGTAGAATTTTCGTGTGTTACACAAGTGCCTACAGGTACAACTGTCGTACTAGAATTTCTACAAGAAACGCCGACTGACAATCAAAAAGTGTGCAACGTCGGTGATGGTGTAGTGAGTAATCTAGGATCTTTCTCAGTGAATTCGGATATCCTAATCGACTGTATCGTGCCTGCTGATTCACATGTTGTGAAATTGCGTTTTCCAAAGCATGATCGAGTAACGAGAGGTAATATACGCACTTTGGTCGCTAATGGTGGAGATATGAGTGAGTGTCGTTCTAATAGAAGACGATTGACCTGTGACTTCATCGTACAAGAAGGTGATACATTTACCATTGAAAACCTCGAAGGCAATGCATCCTACTCCATACCTAGCAGGCCAAAAAACCTCGAGGAAGGAGTAGACCTAGAAATCACTGAAGACACAACAATCTACGTGTCCAATGGTGAGGTAGTAGTTACTGTGCATGGGTTTGCTTCGTCTGTGTCAGGTGAGATGGTTTGTTTTTCAAATGTGGAAATGACATTATTAGCAAGTCTGATTGGGGGTGGATCACTGGCAACACTTAGTGATTTAAATCAGGAGGATATTTGGTTTCAATTCTTTCCTTCGTTAATTAAAATGCGCGATGACCTAAGGAGAAAAGGTTTTCAAGTTGAGGAGTTTAACTATGACTGGAGACAAGATTGGGATGTTACTGCAGACAAACTAAAAACCTTTGTGGAAGCAGTGCAGGCTAATCGTGGAAAGAAAGTGCATATAGGTGCGCATTCAATGGGTGGGCTTATATCTCGCGTTCTCATCCAATCAGATAATCGTGATAGCGTACAATCTATTGCTTTCATTGGAACGCCTCATTTAGGTTCAGTTGATGCAGTTTATATGCATGGCGGTGATTTCAAAAGTTGGAGTGGATTTTTTTCTACTTTCAAATTGGAGTTTTTGTTAGATTCAATGCGTAGAGGTTGTGATTATTCGCTCAATGATGAGCAATTCATCCGTCAAGAAATCCCTGCGGCGAAGTCACTTCTGCCAATAGTGCCGCATTATGCATATGCAACACATTCTGCAAGTAAAGGTGATCCAATTCCATTGGACTCTATGTGTACACGCAATACTGTGTTAGAAAATCTAAATGCAGATGCGAGTAGTCTGATCACATCAAGTGTGCCGATGAAAGTTTTTGCAAGTAGCAATAAGCGTACGATTTTACGAGTATCTAATCGATTGTTTCCACCTTCATCTCGTGGGTGCGATCCTGATGTGCAGTGGCCTGACTATAGACCAGAAAAAAGTTGGCGTCCCAAAAAATCTGGTGATGGCACAGTACCTTTTGGTAGTGCTTATCCAGTTGATGTGATACCAGCATTTGAGAGTATTCCGTATGAGCTATACAATGGAAAACACTCAGACCTGCCAGGTAAATCCAAGGTAATTAATGGCCTGGTAGATTTTTTCAGGGAAAATGCGACTCAGTAAGTTATGCGTTACGATCAATGTATCGTACATCACGAAACCCAAGCAATTTTATTGCTTGGGTTTTTTAATAATTATGATTCTTCTGTGTTACAATAAATCGTGTAATACTAATTATGTTAAATATGGATTTTGGATTTACATCAATACAGACACTCACTTTCATGCTGAAGGGTATTTTTCTTATATACGGACACTATATATTTTTGCTTCTAGTGATTATGTTTTATTTAAAAATTGTAAGTACTGTAAAAACACTTTCTAAAAATCATTTTAACTTTCTTAATCTGCTAGTTGTATCATATATATCAATTGTGGTTGCGTATATTTTTATGAAAAGGGCATACTTGATTGAGTCAATGATTGGCATATTATTTTTGACGCTAGCTCTATTGAGCTATATGATCTACGTATACTTTGAATCAAAAAAATAGACCAATATTTTTTTTGATATCATTTATTAGGTAATAATATTGAAATGCTCTATGATTGATTTCGATTTTACACTAATGGAATCGTATAGGCTAATTTTGTTCTTGGCTATGTATCCAGTGTGCATTTTAGTCCAATAAAACCCACAGCCTCTGGCTGTGTGACCCCAAAATGGCTCCGCCCTTGTATAATAAAACATAAGCTCCAGCCTGGTAAGCAGACTAGAGCTTATGAAAAAACAATTCAACAGATTGTCACATAGCATCTGGCTATGTAAGTATCATATAATATTTTGTCCAAAATATCGACACAAGATTCTAAAAGGAGAAATAGAAGTATTTGTAAGAAACACTCTATACAAACTATCAGACCAAAGAAAACTAACAATAGAAGAAATCAACATACAACCAGATCACGTTCACATGATCCTTTCCATCCCTCCTAAATACTCTATCTCAGAAACAATGGGATTCCTCAAAGGACGTATAGCGATTAAACTTTTCCAACAATTCCCACATCTTCAAAAAAGATATTGGGGCAGACACATCTGGTCAGGTGGATATTGTGTATCAAGTGTAGGCATGGATGAAGCAATGATCAGGAAATATGTAAAATGGCAACAAGAACAAGATCAGAAGGGCTAAGAAACGCTATAGGTAATACAAAAAACTTAATATTTAGCCTACCGGGCTAGAGTCATGCCACCACCTCTGGTGGTGGTTTTTGACTAAGTATAAAAAAACTGAATAGTTTTGTTTAAGGCGAGATGAGTAGATAATTGCTTGTTTTTTTGTGATTTTACTTGATAGTATGCGTTATGGATGTAACTATCCTGGTAATGACTTCCAGTATGTTCGTGGAGAGATCGAATCCTCCGTATACCTTTTGCCGACTGAACCGTTTTTTGCTTACAATGTAGACAAAGCGCGGAGAGGTACGTCAATCGTTGAGGCTGCTATGTGTGATCATAACTTGAAGTTGCAGGAGCTCAATGTAGATGCTGACAGCTTGCTCAGTTCTGGTATTCCTATGAAGAACTTTGTAAAGGGAAATCAGAAAACGATCTTGCGGGTATCAAGCCCTGAGGAGCCTTCAATAAATACCGGCTGTAATACTGATCAGCAATGGCCTGATCGTGAAGTGGATAGTAGGTGGCGTCCCAAAGCAGGGGACGGAACAGTACCAATTGATAGCGCTCATCCGGTAAGGAGTTTGCCATTCTTTGAGCACATACCTCATGAAGTATTTGGAGGCGGTAAGAAGCACTTAGCATTTCCAGGGCAAAAAAATGTTGTCAATGCTTTAGCTGATTTTTTCTGGGAAAATGCAGCGCAGCAATTATGATAAAGACTGATAATAGACGGACTAAGTAGTCCGAGAACGAGCCCTGGCGACATTGTCGCTGGGGCTTTATGATTCACCAATTAAACCACTAGCGCTAGCTAGTGAGTGCGTTTAAAGGCGTAGCCCTCGGGTTACAATAAAATCACCCCTAAAGAAAGGAGGTGATTTTATGTCTAACCAACTATACAAACAAAGCCATGCAACACATGTCTGTCAGTATCATATCGTGTGTTTGCGACGATACAGAGGTAAAGTACTCGACAGTCCCCACACAAAGTTGGAATTAAAACGAATGTTCAAATTCATCGCAAAGTGGAAAGGTCTAGAGATCAAAGCAAAAGCACATAGGTGATGAGCACATCCACTTCCATCTCATCATACCCCCAAAGTATTCTGTTGCCTCTATTATCCAAATCCTGAAGTCTAAATCTTCAAGTTGGATAAAAAAGAAAACCAAGAAGTTCCCCAAAGGAGCTTTCTGGGCACGTGGATACTTCGTCTCAACTGTTGGTATCAATGAGTTAACCATTAAAAACTACATCAACAACCAACAGCATCACCAAGTAGAGCAGGCAAAGCTACCGTTCCACAGGGGGCGATAGCCTCCAAGATAAAAGCCACTGGCGAGAGCCGGTGGTGGTTTACTTTTATTCAGAGTCTTTTCCCGGTTGAAGCATTTTTGTTACATTATTTATATCACTAACCCTCGTGGGATACATGATATATCTATACTTTAAATCTAAAAAATAAGACAGGGATCTTTTAGGGTTTTTACCTCCTATTTATTCCAACGAGAAATCTTCATAGCAGCGACCAAGGCAGCACGCGTAGAAAGCCCAACGGTAGAAATGATCATCCCAGACCCATTCGACAAAAGCGTACCAGAGGCAATCAAAAAAGCAGTACGGGAAAGCCTCTAAAAAGCGTTTAGAAAGCCTCTGCAAAGCCTCTACAAAGGCAAAAAAGACCCAAATAAAAAATCACCCAAAGGGGTGATTTTTGGTATAATGATACAGTTTTTAAAGCATATAGTAGTATTATATAAAATAAACATCTGGATTATGCAACGAAGGATCAACTGGCTTCAGTATTGAGTAGAATTTATCCATTTCCTAACTCCCACCATCAGAGTGTTGAAATTTGCAAACGTACAGTCCACACATTCAGAAACCGCTTAACAGAGAGGTTTTATGGTATTTACAAAACTTAAATTATATGTTAACATAATACTAACATACAAAGGTAGAAAAAAATGAAAATTGAAATCGGTAGTGAGATGAGAGAGATTTTGACTTTGGCGAGTTCACCTTGGTGGGCTAAAGAGCTTCACAGTACGTTTGGTCAAACTGAAGTGGGATGTCACTCATCGGTGACAATGTCACCTTGCACATTCTCCGAAGTAAGTTTACTTGCTGGAGATGGAATTGAAATCGAGGAAATAGACGAGATTGAATTTCAAGGTGCAGGTGTCGGTGGAAAATGCCATTCAAAAGTATTTTCGGTAAATGTACTTGGCACTGGGTACCAGTACATGGTACTGTCACATTCTGGGTTCATAGTAGATCATAAAGCTGCATGGGAGAAGTGGTGTAAAGATAACCACTCGACCACTTTGGACAAGGATAATTTACAATACCAAAAAATCCTTTTGAGGGGATGAGGTAAATGCGAGTGATTAGGCAGTATCATCGCCTAGTCACTTAAACAAAGAACACCACTTGTCTGGTGTTCCTATATACTTAAAAGCGTACCCTTAACTGGATACGCTTTTTCAATGGGTGACCATGATTTATGGTGCTAGACTCAGAGTCTTTCAAAAAACATATGGCCCCAGACAAGCCCTTAGTGATGCGG
>Ga0209187_1001007_pt1 | contig 37394 bp, 30 predicted proteins | sample BantaG_FD_187430 | JGI IMG/M metagenome (GOLD analysis project Ga0209187, IMG submission 187430) | Marine algal microbial communities from Bantry Bay, Ireland - BantryBay_4 metaG (SPAdes) (version 2) | ecosystem: Host-associated > Algae > Red algae > Unclassified | place: Bantry Bay, Ireland...
AATCCCTTAGACTCTAAGTCTTCTTTCTTGTAACCATCTGGTACAATGCTCTGCTCCTTTAAATGGAATACATAGCCACTTTCATTTAGCTTGTATTCTGAAACATCAAAAAAATCTAATATCCCTTGTGGGAAAAAAGCCTCTAGTAGTGTGCTATCCATTACACAAAATGAAAAAAATATTAATTTCTAATCTGATAACCCACAAGTTTTTCATCTTGATCCATTGAAATTCTATTTACAAATCCGCCTCGGGATAAATCCCGAAGCTACTAATATTTCGTCCCTACGGCACTTTTGCTTCTACTTCTGAATCTCCCTTCATAATCCAAATATATTAGAACTAAATGGGCCAATGTTTTACTTGTGAAAACCATGTCAATACAAAAGAGCCCAACAATGTCGGGCTCTAAGTTTAGGGGTACTAAAAATTGCTTTTTAGTACAATCATTCGGGTGAAGAATGATGTCACTTTATTGTACTTTTAAGTGTATACGGGTTGTTATAAAAGTAAATTTGAATAGTGTTTAAGCTAATTCTTAAAGTTAGCTTGAATTATCATAGACAAAAATTTGTAGGGTTGACAAAAAGGCTACAAATATCTACAAAATGACTACATCGATTGAAGAATTTGTTTTAAAACTGCTCTTTCATTTGAAAATGCAACTGTTTTGCGCTTTCTGCAGCTGCTTCAGCGAAATCCTGCCCTTCAGAAGAAAAAATAATGCCTCTCGATGAGTTTATCAATAAGCCGATGTCTTTATTTGTGCCATAGTTACATACTGCAGACACACTTCCTCCTTGAGCTCCAACTCCAGGAACCAAATAGAAATGGTCAGGAGCAAGTTCTCTAATACGCACAAAAGATTCAGGGTGGGTAGCTCCGATGACATACATTAAATTAGAAGGACTTCCCCAGTCTTGACTTCTTTTAATGACAGTTTCGAATAGAGGTTCATTGCCGTGATGTTGAAAATCGTTACTTCCTTTATTCGACGTAAGTGCGAGTAAAATGACCCATTTATCATCATATTCTAAAAAAGGACTCACCGAATCAATGCCCATGTAGGGAGCTACTGTGATGCTATCGAAGGCAAATGTTTCGAAAAAAGTTTTGGCATACTGTCTTGAAGTATTGCCAATATCACCACGTTTGGCATCCGCAATAGTAAAGTGTGTATTAGGGATATAATCAATTGTCTTGCCTAAAGAATCCCAACCTTTAGAACCTAAAGATTCATAGAATGCAATATTAGGTTTATATGCTATGCAGTGATCTTTAGTCGCATCGATAATCGCTTTGTTGAATTCAAAAATAGGATCAGCTGTAGAAAGTAAATGTTTGGGAATTCTATTAATATCAGAATCAAGTCCGACGCATAGAAAGGATTCTTTAAGATGGATCTGCTCAACGAGTTGTTTGCGAGTCATGCAAGACCATTGACTGGTTCTACGGCAGTAATTTCAGGACAATGTTGCTTGACGGCTTGTTCTACACCAGCTTTAAGCGTCATAGTTGACATGGTACACATTTCACAATTGCCTAACCATTTGATCTTCAATACGAGATCATCAGTCAATTCTACAATTTCTATATTACCTCCGTCTACTTCCAAATGTGGTCGGAGTCCATCAAGAGCCTTGTCTACTTTTTGTATCAGTAACTCTTTTTGTGTAGCAGTCATAGTGTAAAATTACATATTTAATTGATACTATTTAGAAACCTCTACGATTTGGGTCGGACTATTGCTTTGGTTTCTTATATCTACTTCGGTAATTAATGCATCAGCGATCTCGGAAAAACTTGATTTCACTTGGCTACCATCTTCTAACACTTGGGGCTTACCAATATCTCCACCTACTCGAATTGCTTCAATCATCGGTACCTGACCTAGCAAAACGGATTGATTCATATTGGCTAGTTCTTGTCCTCCGCCTTCTCCAAAAATCTTGTACTTCTTATCGGGTGCATCTCCTGGTACAAACCAAGACATATTCTCTATCACTCCTAATATTGGCACATTGATGTTTGACATTAGGAACATATTCATCGCCTTGACAGCATCTATAACTGCCACTTTCTGTGGTGTAGTGACCATAATAACTCCAGTTACGGGGACAGTTTGCACCATTGTCAATTGGATGTCGCCAGTCCCTGGAGGTAAGTCAATGATGAGATAATCTAGTTCTGGCCACACACAATCATTAATGAACTGCTTTATGACACCACTCAGTCTTGGCCCTCTTAAAACGACAGCTTTTTCAGGTTCTATAATCAAACCTATAGATATGGCGTATAAACCAAAAGCTTCAACGGGTACAATTTTATGTTTACCATAAACTTCTTGAATCTTGGGTCGTTCTCCCTGAATATTCAGCATCGTCGGGATAGATGGGCCATAAAGATCGGCGTCGATAATACCCACTTTAAATCCTTTAGCCACTAAAGAGAGCGCCGTATTGACTGATACTGTTGATTTGCCCACACCTCCTTTACCAGAAGCAACTGCAATAATATTTTTAACCTGTGGGAGTACAGTGTTACCAGGAGAAGGAGCATTAGGTCCAGATGATTTCATATGAATATGAACTTCTGCAGCTGGGATATTTTCTGTGATTGAAGACTGTGCAGCCATAAATACCTGCTGTCGTAAATCGCCCCCAATATTGGTCACATCGAGTTCGAAAAAGACATTATTCTCCTCAGTCTTTAATTTTGAAACCAACTTAGCCTTGACTATATCCAAATTACTATTTGGATCGATCACTGTTTGCAAAGAGGAAACCACTTTATTCAGATCAATCATATACTTACGATAACGACTGCAAAGTAAATAAGTTTCAGATTCATTACTATATCAAATAGAATTCATTTTGGGGCATTTGACTTTCTATTTTGCTCACACTCATCGTTGAAAATGCTCGCGCATACTTGTATTCACTGTGCTTTTCTCCTTAATATCGAACAAAATACTTTATCAACTTATTCCCAAACCACTTTCCATCTGGTATAAATATGTCATAATTAAATAATAAGAGATTGTATTGTGCTTAAGTGCTCTTGTTTCCTACATTTGTATTGATACTATGACAACAAGGCTAAATTACAAATGAAAGTTTGTCGAAATCTAAATGATCTCCCTGCATTCGGAGAATCTGTGATTACCATCGGTTCCTTTGATGGTGTGCATACAGGGCATCGCCAGATCATTTCGAAAATAGTCAATATTGGCAAACAGAATAACTATGCTTCCATCATTATCACCTTTGAGCCCCATCCTCGCTTGGTCATTAATCCTGATGATACGTCCTTAAAGTTGATTTATTCTATTGAAGAAAAACTGGAGGCATTAAGAGGTACAGGTATTGAATATGTGGTCATTGCACCTTTTACAAAGGCATTTGCTTCGATGAGTCCTGAAGATTACATCAAAGATTTTTTGGTTAGTAAATTTACTCCTTCACATATTGTCATTGGCTATGATCATAAGTTTGGTTCTAAACGAAAAGGAGATATCGAATTATTAAAGTCTTTTTCTGAAGAATACAACTATGAGCTTAGTGAAATAAAGGCTCAAGAAATTGATCAAATTGCGGTTAGTAGTACCAAAATCAGAAAGGCGGTAACAGAAGGAAACATTACACTAGCCAATTCTTATTTAGAATCAATTTTCCCTATGACTGGTCGCGTGGTTAAGGGCCAGCAGCTAGGTAGAAAAATTGGATTCCCGACAGCAAATTTAGAATTAGATCATACTCATAAATTAATTCCTAGCCACGGTGTATATGCTACACAGGCAATGGTCGATGACAAGGTATATAATGGCATGTTATACATTGGGACAAAGCCAACCATAGATGGTTTTGTTAAAGAAGTTATCGAGATAAATATATTTGAATTTTCGGAAGACATCTATGGTAAAAAGATCAAACTTCTGTTGCATGACTTTATCAGAGGTGATGTGAAATTTGATGGTATCGAAGCACTGACAATGCAATTGCGCAAAGACGAAAAGAAGGTTAAGGAGATTTTTGAGGTATGCCTAAATGAGCAGCAAGATGATGTCGCGGTAGTCGTGCTGAACTATAACGGTAAAGAATTTTTAGAGGCTTACCTACCCTCTTTGACAACTTCCTATTCTAAGGGAAAATTTTCTCTCTATGTGATTGATAATGCATCTACTGATGAATCTATAAGTTTCTTAACAAACACGCATCCCCATATAACCGTCATTCCGCTTAGTGAAAATTTTGGTTTTACAGGAGGATACAATGAAGGACTCAAAAAGATTAAAGCCAACTATTATGCATTAGTAAATTCTGACCTAGAGGTGACAGATAATTGGCTCGATCCAATCCTCCATAAAATGGATGCGGATAAACGAATTGCTGTTGCACAACCAAAAATATTATCACTAAAGCAAAAGGATGAGTTTGAGTATGCAGGAGCTGCAGGAGGGTTTATAGACAAGTTGAATTACCCATATTGTCGAGGGCGCATCTTTGACACTGTAGAAAAAGATCAACATCAGTATGATAAAGACCAAGATATCTTCTGGGCAAGTGGTGCTGCATTTGTGATCAAAGCGGAATTGATGAATGGCTTTGGCGGTTTTGATGCTGATTTTTTTGCACATCAAGAAGAGATTGATTTATGCTGGCGATTAAAAAATGCTGGTTATAAAATTTGTTGTGTCCCTTCATCTACCGTCTATCATCTTGGAGGAGGAACATTAGATTATAATAATCCTCGGAAAACATATCTCAATTTTCGCAACAACTTTATCAGTGTCTTTAAAAACGAGCCGTTCTTATCTCTTCTTTGGAAACTGCCTGTAAGATTTATATTGGATCTTCTTGCAGCTGCACAATTCGTAGTGTCTGGTCAAGCCAAGTCTGGTCTTGCTGTTTTTAAAGCGATGGGCTATGTCATCAGTCATCCAATAGCGATTTGGAAAAAAAGAAAAGAGACCAAACGACAACGGCAACAATTAAACATAGCTGAGGCTGATGTTTCTGGTAGGACGAATAATTCTATTGTATGGGATTATTATGTTCGGGGTAAGAATACGTTTGGGCGATTAGGGATTGAGGGGCGAGGAGCGAGGAGTCAGGGATGAGGGAAAATCTTAAATCAGAAATCATCGCTCATACATCTTACATCTGCTATTCATCTATAAGAAGTTTCATCAAATTGTCGGGATCAGGATTTACAGGAATTTAGGATTTACAGGATTCGTGCGCGCTCCCGCTTTTCAGCGGAGTAATAAGGGTCTGGTGTTCTGGTTGAGGAGGATTTGAATTTGTAATGAAATGTGAATGGTCTATGTATTATTGATTTTCATCGAATTAAAACATAGTTTTAGCTTAATCGCTTTATTTTACATAAATGAGAACTAGCTTGTTTTTAATTGCTTTGATTATCTGTCTCTTTATCGGGCGATATACACCATTGTATGAATGCAGTGCTGCTACAATTGCACATGAGAAAGTTACTTCTTTTTTACTCGTGGATGATGATAAAGGGAATGAGCAGATCATTCAAGAAATGAACAACTACAACATTAAATATGAAAAAGCAATAATAGAAATCCTTCCAAATGAGGAAAAGCTTTTATCATCAATATTGGATACCATTTCAGATTTCACTTTAGATTATACCATTGGACAAAATCGATTTGTCAAGTCATCAGACCAAAAGGAAATCTGTCTTGAAAACTTTGTTCTCACAATAGAGAGAGAGAACATTGGAATGATGGACGATAAGTATCTAGCAAATGTTACGTGTGACGTACATTTATACAATGATGATTCAGTGCAAACATTCACTTTTGATTCCAAATCTTCATTCCAGACCACTGGTATCACAACCGATTTTTTCATCAATGCTAGCTTGACAGAATTTTTCCTAGAGCAATTACATAATAGCGTAAAAAGCCTAGTCCAACAAGAGAATTAGTCTGTGGTAAGACTATACAGTAATGGCCGGCTTGGAGCAGCATCCATCTCTATCGGACTCACTTGAAGGTTTATGAAATAGAGCCCATCCTCTACAGAATCAGGTACATAAACCAACTCTGTAATTGTAGATTTAGACTCTTGATTGAGATTTGAATCCCAAAACTCACGATGACATACCAATGCTCCTCCATCTACTTCTTTATCGACAGAAGGCAAATCAACAAATAGGTGACGAATGCCATAGTCCTTTAATAACTGAATGACTTTGACATCGAGATATGGTGGATTAGTACCAGAATAGTCTTTACCTATTTTAACTTTTGCATTTGGAATTGTCCTAATGATACAGGCATCCACATCAATTGGCATTTTTAGAAACGACTGATCTATGTCTTCCTGCATGACGACAAAATCTCCATTCGATTTTTTAGTCAGTGTAGCTGTTACTAACATTCCAATAAAATGAAATTCTTTATTGACTTGATTAATGGATTGGTTTTGTTCGGTAATGTGGCCGATGCATTCCGTGTGTGTCCCTTGTCCATGTGGGCAAGCAGTCATTTGATAGTAATTAACAGGACTCCCCATTTTTACGGAGCCAATAAAATCTCCAATCTCAACAGGGACTGCATTTATATTCGGTGCGTAATAACAACGAGCATCGCCAACCGCAATTGAGATGTCAGTTGGATTTGTCAAATCTGCTGTATAGGTTAAACCATTTCTGTGGATTGCTACTATCATGATACTATTTATAAAATTATGCTTTTGATCGATTCGTGTATATATCTAATTTCACTCATTATTGTAGAATAATTTATCATGAATTCCTCTAAAAATAATCTTCGTCCTTGAATAAATTTGGCATGATTTTCACAAAAAATCTTGCCAAATTGCATCCTCTTCCATCACTCCACCACGGGATAAATCCCGTGGCTATTAACATTTGATCCCGCTGGGATCATAGCATCCCACCCGATTCTGATCCCGATAGCTATCGGGACGGTTCCTTCACTTTAGATTGACATTTAGTCAATCTAATTCGCCAGTGGCGAACCGCTCTGTCTTCGCTGGGATCATTTAAACCCACTTCGTCTGAAATTCTATCTTCATTCTAAAGCTTGATAGCTTACCACTGAATTCCAGAATTTCGATTTTTATTCGCCTGTTTGTATATGAAATTTTCATGATACTGTAAAGAAAATCACGTCAAATTCGCTTTGTACTTTTACAACAAGACCACATGATGAACTCGTGGTTATTGTCATTCGAATATGATGATAAGTGCACTTAATGTAGTAACACCAATTAAAAAATATCTATAGTTCTGTTCAGAAATTTTCTTGACTAAGTATATACCAATTATAAACCCAAGAATTACTACAGGGATAAGATAAGCATTGTCTACAAAACTGCTCACGCTTATAGTCTTCCAAATAAATATATGAAATGGCAATTTGAATAGATTAATGATAAAAAACAACCAAGCGGCAGTACCTATAATATCGTTTTTATCTAAGCCTGTTGCCAAAAAATAAAGTGCAGACAATCCTCCAGCTAAATTTCCGATCATTGTTGTGAATCCAATTGCTAAGCCTAATGGTATGGCTACTATCAGAGAATCTTTTACAAAGGCAAACTTTTTCCATTCTCTCCATATAATGATGACAACACTACATAAAATAATGAGAGACATCCAAAATTTGAAACTCTCCTCATTTAAGTCTTTGCCATACCAAGTGGCAAATACAACACCAATGGCGACTGCAGGCAAACATTTGATCAAATACTCCCATTTGACGTGTCTCTTATAATGCCAAATGGCAAGCACATCACCTGCCAATAGTAGAGGAAGCATGATACCTGTGGAGGCCTTTGAACCATGAGCCAGGGCCAAACAAACGACAGCAAACACACTTGTTCCTTTGAGACCTGATTTGGCTAAACCGACAATAAGTGCGGCAACAACAGTAAGGAGAATGGGATACATCTAAAACGTGCTATTAATGAAAAGTAAATCTGAATTATGTTTACTTTTAGTCTAATGAAGGTAGTCATTCTGAGTGATATGAATTGGCGTGAACATCTTCGTGATCTCACTTGGCAACAAGCCAACTCATTCACGGAAGATCAACTGCATGAAGCACGTTACGAGAGAATTGCTAGATATTTTGAAATCATCATTTCAGAAAAAGCAGACCTCGTCCTATTGGCTGGTGATATTACAGGAGATGGCTTCTGTGGGCATGGATATCAATATGCACTCTTATCTCTATTATCCTTATTAGAAAAAAGACACATCCCTTCTGCTTTTATCACAGGCAACCATGATCCAGATCCCTACTTTGAAGCATTTCTGAACGGGGTAAGCACACTTCACTATACGCAACATATCTCTAATGCTCTTGTCAATATAGAGGGACTCAATGTTTTGGGAATTAATTTTTACTGCACAAAATCAAAATCATCACTCAACAAATTATTAAAAAAATACAAAGACAACTCTCTAGATATCTGTCTTGCTCATTCAGAAATCAAGAGAAGGATCCGCCTATTCGACACTAACGCTTCACTTATAGTCACAGGACATTACGACCGCAAATTATTTCCATTTAGGGATTCTATTTTTATTTCCCTAGATAACGATTCAAGTGAAGTGTCATACGCAACTGCTGTTTTTGAAAGTGGTCGATTGATGGAATCGAAAATTTGTATCAGAAAAGATGAAGCACGTACCATTTATTTACCGCATGTCACTGGCAACATTATTAGTCCATATTTATACTCAGATACTAAAGTAGTGGCATCATTTGAACAATTAGAGTCGGCAAATGATGAGTCATTCTTAGATGAAGAAGGCAATGATTGGACATACCTCAAATATCTAAGAGGACGAAGCCACCAATCAGCTTATATTAGTATGTTTTCGTATAAAAAAAACAAAGAACAACTAGATGAAATATTGCCAATAGCCAAACTTAAAAAATTGAAAATCTCTCCAGGATATAGAATATCCAGTCTGTTTATACGTGATTATCTTGGCAAGATTAAAAAGTGAAATATTGAATTTCATCAATCATTAAATCGAAGAGTTTTGACTATTTTGCATATCTAAGAGAAAACAGATAATATGAAAGTAGTACAAGTAAGTAACGGTGGTGGTTTAGAAAATTTACACGTTGTGGAACGCGAAGAACCAACTCCTGAAGCTGGTGAAGTATTGGTCAGATGGCATGCCACATCATTAAATTTTCACGATTATCTTGTTGCTATCGGTGCCATCCCAGTACCAGAAGGAAGAATCCCAATGTCAGATGGTGCAGGTGAAGTAGTGGCACTTGGTGAAGGCGTGATCGATTGGAAAGTTGGTGACAAAGTAATGTCTTTATTTTTTCCGAATTGGATAGATGGCCATCCTAGTATTCAAAAAATTGCTGGAGTCTCTGGGGAAACAATAGATGGCTATATCGCTGAATATACTCTCATATCTGCCCAGAGTTTGACTCGCATTCCAGCAGGTTACACCTATGCAGAAGCGGCTACCCTACCTTGTGCTGGAGTGACTGCTTGGAATGGACTCACTCATACAGGCGGATTAGTCGCAGGACAAAAAGTCCTGATTGAAGGTACTGGTGGAATGTCATTACTGGGATTAAGACTTGCCAAAGCAGCAGGTGCCAAAATATATGCGACGACATCATCTCCTGAAAAAGCAGAGCGTTTGAAGAGTATGGGCGTTGAGGCCATTGTGAATTATAAAGAAGATGAACGCTGGGGTAAATCAATATATAAACAATCAGGTGGTGGTGTTGATATTGTCCTTGATGTGGGTGGAGGCTCTACGATGAACCAGTCTATTGAGGCAAGTAAAATGGGAGGAACAGTTATCTCCATTGGAATTTTAGGTGACGGACGAAAAGGCTCGATTACATTCCCAAAATTATTTTTCAAATTCATCAACTTAAAAGGAATAGCTGTTGGAAGCAGATTAATGCAGGAAAGTTTAATCAATGCCATTGAATCAACAAATGTAAAACCTGACATTTATAAAAGTTTTGCTTTTGACCAATTGAAAGATGCTTTTGAATATCAGGCATCGGGTAAACAGTTTGGGAAGATTGTGTTGGAATATTGAAGCACGGAGCACGGATTTAGGAGATTAACGGGATGTACACGGATTTTAGGGATTATTAGTAGTTAAAATGGATTTTTAAGATGAACACGATGCGCTGCAATTAGAAATCTTGAATATCCTTTAATCTTAAAAATCCTGTTCAGACACTTTTTAAGATTGTCTTGAACACGATTCATAAGATGGTTAAGATGCACACGATCCGTTATTATCTTGATCTTGAATATCCCGTAATCTTTAATATCCTGTTCAGAAATTTTCGTTTTTTGTCATGAACAGGATATATCTGATTTTTATGATGGACATGATCTTAGTTGAATTTAATAAAGCCAAGAGAGTCCATTTCTTTGTGGAACAATTCAAGATGATCTACGCCTATGACGTCAACTCCTAAATCAATAAGTGTTTGCCAGCAGGTCTTTGTATCAGGTGTTTTCCAGAAACGAATCATTTTGTCTTCGGCATGGACTTTATCGATAGTTTCTTCTAGTAAGGACAATTCTTCTTCACTCAATTCTCCTTCGCCATCCCAGCTTATTAATTGGGAAAAATTTGCGCTAATTAACGGCATTGGTTTTGAATCGAATTCTTTACCGAGATGGGACAGTCTGCCGTCAATAAAAAAATAAGGAAAGACGGATGTTTTCATTAAATCTTCTCTAGGCAGGGCACCGCTTAATATAACTGTAATGTTTCCTTTATTATAATCACGAATGGTAAATAAGTCAGCATAAGCATCTATAGCTTGATGAAGTTTTGCAAGAATATTAGGAATATAAATTTTAACATCCACAAGTAAATAAATGTGTTTATCTGTGCCACCCAATGCCTTATTTAGTGGCTCTAAATATAAATCTGTAATGCTAGGTTTAAATTCCAAGAATTCATTGTCATGGCTAACGACTATTTCATCATTGTGCAGAAACACATCTATCTCTATGGAACTAAAGCCATTTTGCAAACCAGTTTCTAAAGGGTAATCCTGTTCGTAATCATTATGAGAGTGAGCGATTACGGGGTAATGAAACTCTGTTGTTTGAGCTTGCAAGGATATGCAAAAACACAACACCCATGTACTTATTATAATACTTCGAATATACATCTTAACCTGGATCTGATTCAGACTTGGACTCAGTACGCAGCAAGCCTCTGAATGCTTCTTTGGCAGATGCTTCACCAGTGACCACACGATAGACTTCATAGGAAATAGGCATTTCTACATTATACTTTTCAGCTAATTTCATCACTACAGGAGCAGTTTTCACACCTTCTGCTACCATTGACATCTCCTTTATGATCTCATCCAAAGCTCTGCCCTTGCCCAGTTGATAGCCAACGTGTCTGTTTCTACTTTGTGTACTGTTGCATGTTGCTACTAAATCTCCCATGCCGGCTAGGCCTGCGAATGTTCGTCGTCGTCCGCCCATTTTCGTACCTAGCCTTGTCAACTCAGCCAAGCCTCTCGTTATAACCGCAGCTCTGGTGTTGTCACCTGCACCCATGCCATCGCCCATACCAGCAGCAATTGCTACTATGTTCTTTAGTGCTCCACCCAATTCACAGCCGATCACATCTTCATTGGTATATACTCGAAACAAGCCTGTCTGAAATATTTTCTGTAGAGCCAGACTTATATTATCGTCAACAGTTGCAATGACGCTTGCAGCTGCTTGACCAGCGATGATCTCTCTAGCCAAGTTAGGTCCTGACAATACGCCAGCTGGATGTCCTGGCATGGCACTTTCAATAATTTCTGTCATTCGCAACAAAGAGCCTTTTTCTAGACCCTTCGACAAAGAAACAATTGGCACCCAAGGCCTAATGTATTTTTTAGCTTCTTCTAAAACGGATCTGAAATTTTGTGCAGGTATACCCATGACGATTACATCTGCATCTTGCACAGTCTCTTCTATGGAATCACAAGCAGTCAGTGTTTTGGTCAGCTTAGCACCTGGTAAGTATTTTTCATTTGTGTGTTGCTCATTAATCTCCTTTACCGTATCCGTATTCCGTGCCCAAATTTTAGTATCTGTATTTCTTGCCACCAAAGAAGCCACAGTTGTCCCCCAAGATCCGCCACCCAATAAGCCTGTTTTCAATTCCATAAACTGATTTTTATAATTCTTACTTTAGTCCATAAATAGTATCATCAGGCTTTCTTTTTTAGCACCTTCTTGTCGCCTGCTTCTAATAGCTTAACTTCATTTTGATTTAACACTTCTAAATATTGAGCACGTATTTTTGCAATATGTTTTGGAAGATCAGCCTTTTTCCACTTCTTCGTAGGCACGGCATCTAAGACAGTGATGCGTATTGTAGCTGGCTGTAGAATATTTTTTCCTCTTGGCATCACATCATGAGCATTCTCAATGACGATTGGGATAATAGGGACTTTGGCCTGCATTGCTAGATGAAAAGCTCCTTTTTTAAATTCTCCTAAGTTGTAATTATAACTTCTAGTTCCTTCAGGAAAAACGCAAATAGATGTTCCACTTTTCAGCGCATCCACAGCTGGCTTCATAGCCTCAATTGCCTTTTCTTTATCACTTCTATCAATAAAAATGAGGCCTTTTGAAGCAGTCAATATTTGACCAAGAACTGGCATTTTTTGAATCTCCTTTTTACCGATAGCCACAACATCTTTTCTAAGCAGTTTTGCAGCTATGATCATATCTGCATTGCTTTGATGGTTAAGTATAAAAACACATGGACGACTTGCCCAGATTTTTTCTTCACCCTTAACCGCAAGATTCACACCTGCAAGTCGAGCAGCCAAATCACCAAACGATGACATCATAGAATTCCTCCCTTGTACCCAAGAGCCTTGCCTAGTACCACTTAGAAATCCCTTGGCAGCAGCAGGAAATAATGACGCCATTGTCAGTGCTGTTCTTACATAATTAGTAAGCTTATTTCTTTCGACATCATCAAATCGATATACTGGCCAATTATTCACATAAGCCGCAGCTGATAAATCCATGTCTGGATTTATGGCAATTGGATTTCCTACAAGATCTAATAATGGCATATCCTCAGCACTATCTGTGTAAAAATATGATTTTGACAGATCGAGATCTAGCGATTCTGCTAATTCACGCGAGGCATGTGCTTTACCTTCTCCCCAACAAGCTGGCTCAACTATATTACCAGTAAATTTGCCGTTGACGACCTCCATTTGCGTACACATGACATGATCGATGCAAAGATCTGATGCAACGGGTTTGACTTGATATGGTGTGGCTGCAGATATTATTGCAACCGTATGGCCTTTGGCCAAATGAGCCGATACGAGTTCTCTAGCTTCTGGATATATCGCATTCGCTAAATGTCTATAATACACTTCTTCGCCGACTTCTATAAATAAAGTCTCTTTTATTCCTTTGACTCCTTTTGCTCCTATGGCTGCAAGGCTAGCAAAATTTTTATCACCAACTGCATACATAAGAGCTCCTCCGAATTGTGCGACAATCTCCCTATTCTTCATTTTACCACTCAGTAACCTAGTCCTCAAAAATTTGGATGCAGAAAATCCTTTGATCAGAGTTCTATCTAAATCAAAGAATGCGCCTATGTGCGGTCCTGACTCAGATTCCATTATCTCCGTTGTAAGACCTTCTGTCTTAGACCCAGGAACGACATTTTTCTCTAAGGGTATAACTTTTGCTTCGCTCGTTGATGTTCTCAATACATAATCTTGAAGTTCCTTTATGTAGTCTGCTAACTCAGTAAGCTCATCAAACAGTGCTTGTAATTCCTTTTTCTTTCGATTCTTGCCGGCAGGAATCAAGTCCCTATTTTGAGCATATCTAAGCCCGTTGATAACAAACGGTTTTGAAACTGATTCAATTCTGTGAATCTTACCTTGCCAGTGCATCTCTTCACCCAAAAACATACACTCGTGTAACAATTTATTTTCATTATACTCATCGTCATCATCCATATTCTGAAGAGCTAATGTCACTACCGTATACGCCTCTATGTATGTATACAATACAACCTGCGAAATAAGAATTGGCTGGTTGCGCAAAATGTCAAGAAATTTTTCTTTACTTTTACCATTAAGCTTAGCGCGCCATTCTTCTTCCATCAACCCAAAATCATGCTCTATTTCATCTGAGAATTTAGGCCGGTTAGAAAAGAAAAACTCAAACTTAAATAATACTCTAAGTTCCATTATCATCTTCCAAAATTCATCTTCTCTTTGTGAGGGTTTGAATTCTGCTGATTTCAAGATTGCTAGCTCAATAAAGGCACGTCGATACAAATGATGCACACACATATTGGAATAATACGTGGTCATCAGATATTTTTCTGGCACAATAGCATACTTAGCTTTTGCTCCTTCTCCTAATTGTTGTATCAATTTTGCTTGCTTCAATAAATTCAATGCATACTGCACACTTTGACTAATCGGGACACCTCTATCTACAAGTGTATCCGATTTGTGTTTCTCAACAATATTCATCAAACTCAAGACATTGTGTTCGATCAAATTTTTGGTTAAGGAAAATTTACTTAATAAAGTGGTGCAGATAAGAGAAGTTGTCGTAACCGGAGTTATCTGATTGATTCTATGTACCAATTCAAAAGCCAATTTAGGTATAGTATACTTTGCATTTGGTTTTTGAAAATCACTAGGTATTCTGGCAATGTGTTCTTCATCTCTTTCTATGGGTTCACCAATACGAACAGAGATACGGCCGTAGTTTTTCCCCATATCCTTGATATAATTAATCATCCACATTAGATTTTCGGAATTCTTCTGTTTGCCTCTTCCCTCCATTGTCATTTCCTGCACATCTTGGATCAGATCGTATACGACAGATACGGGAACATATTTCACTTCACCCTTAGATTGCTGTTCACCTTCAACTATGTATTTTAAGATTCCCATTTTAGGCCAAACCAATTTTCCAGTGCGCGATCGAGTCCCTTCAATCGCCCACATGAAATGCTCTCGTTGTTTGACCAGATAAGCAAGGTAATGTCTGAGACTTGCCTTATATACATGATTGTCTTTAAAAGACCGACGGATAAATATGGCTCCAGCCTTTCGGCCTAACTTCCCTACTCCAAAGAAACTCAAATTAATGCCTGCAAAAATAAATGGGATAGGCAATCCATGTCTAGCCAATACAAGTGCCAAAACCCACATATCTATATAGGTCTTATGAGTCATCACAAAAGCGACAGAATTACGACGCATCAATTTTCCTAGTGCAATTAACTCGTCTGGATCGACATCTATCGTTTCATCGTATCCTCTAGATAAGGTAAACTTGATCAATTCAAACATTGCGCCATCAGCATATGGATCATGCTCAGAATACAATTCAGTAATGTATTCTTTGGCCTCTTTCTTTACTTTATCTAATGGGGTGTTGTGCTCACTAGCTAAATCAGAAAGTGTTAGCTGAAATTCCTCCTCTTGAAAAATGAAATCAATACCTTGCATAGGCTTAAGATAATTATAAGTGGTGACTATAACTATAACGAACTTGTTAAATAGTCTGTGTCATCAAATTTAGTAATATTTTAAAGCAATGAGCCTCAACGAATAATGAAGAGAATCAAAGGATTTAATCATCACAAAGTCAATGGCTATGCATTTGGCAGTTGGCCTTTTGGTGAACCGAGTATGTATGTCTACGTTTGGGAGATCGACGGCTTATTGATAGATACTGGACATAAGCATATGCGGAAGGAAATCATGGAGAAGATTGGAGTCTTGCCAGTAACTCAATTATATGTCACACATCATCACGAAGACCATTCTGCTAACATCAAGGAGATTAAGGAGCACTTCTCATGTCAAGTGTTTACTTCGTCGAAATGTGCAACGATTATGAAACAGCCTCCATCTTTGAGTCCAGCGCAACGTTTCATGTGGGGTAAGGCAGATCCTTTTCACAATTTCAATATTGAAAATAATCAAATAAACACAGCTAATTATTCCTTTAGGATTATTCCAATACCAGGGCATGCTTCTGATATGGTCTGCTTATATGAGGAAAAACAAGGTTGGTTGTTCTCAGCAGATTTATATCTCAATCATTACATAAAATATTTCATGAAAGCAGAAAGCATGAAAGCTCATATCGAGTCGCTTAAAAAAATAAGGATACTTGAATTTGATTCTATGTTTTGTGCACACAATCCTCAGATGTCACAGCCTAAATTGTTACTTAAAAAGAAGCAACAATTTTTTGAAGACTTTTATGGAAATGTTAGTTCTAGGTATCATAAAGGCATGACTGAGAAAGAGATTTTTAATGATATGAATCTAAAGGAAACGAAGCAAATAAAAATGATGTCTTTAGGGGCTTTGTCTACCTTCAATATGGTTCGATCTGTTATGCGTGATGAGGCGTCTGTCTTGTAATAAAACAACTAATATCCCAGCAATATATATCAGAAAAAAAATAAAGTTGCTAATATAAAAAAGGTCCCAGCGGGGAGCTGGGACACATTCAATAAACCAATCTCATGTATAAAACATGATATTATAAAAAGACGAAATCCATATTTAGCACACCTTAAGTGTGGAGGTTCTGATTAACATTCTTTCTATCTCAGATTGGTTGTCATTAACATTTTTTAAATGCTATAAAAAAATGAATAGTTATATTTTTTACTAAATTAATTGATCAATTTCTAATCTACATTATCATATAAAAACTGATTCCCTCTTGTCAATGGAGAATCTTCATCGTCAGAAATAGATAATCTAGAACGAGCTTGTGTATTAGATGCATCAACATCGTCAAGCGAAACGTTTCTTCTTTTGTAAGCAGGCACCTTCTCTAAATCTGAAATTGTTGAAGGATTATCTATTGGTTTACTACTCAATTCACGCTGCTGTCTAATTCGATTCTGCTCTTTGAGCATTTTATCTTTATCAATCTCCTGTATTACTTTAGGCGTAACTTGAGCCTCTATTCTATCTGCAAATGGTTCTGCAATTATTGAATTATGTGACTCATGAGAAAACTTTTTTGTTATTGGAATGTCAACATCTAAATCAACAACTTGACTTGACTGTCCATCATCATAACCTACAGAAATACCATAGTCTTTTTCCATGTCTTGGTCATCTAAAGGGACTACTATTTTCTCAGGTTTATTTTTATCATACGCATAATCACTTTCAACAAAACCAGTAGCTATTAAGGTGATGCTAAGTTTTTCTCCTAATGACTCATCGACACAATTACCCCAAATTAAATCAGTTCCATGTCCGGCTTCTTGTTGCACATATTCTGTTATCTCTCCTATTTCGTCCATGGTTACCTCTTTGATACCTGAGGTAATATTCAATAATATATGTTGTGCTCCTCTTATGTCATTATCCTCTAACAGTGGAGAATTTAATGCTGAGTGTATTGCTTTACGAGCTCTGTCATCTCCCTCAGCGGTGGCATTACCCATCATGGCTACACCACTTGCTCTCATCACATGATTGACATCTTCAAAATCAACATTAATATATCCTGGGACTGTAATTATTTCAGCTATGCCTTTTGCTGCTGTTGTCAATATTTCATCAGCATGACCAAACGCTTCAGAAAGACCTAGATCACCATAAGCCTCCCTTACTTTATCATTTGAAATAACTAAAATAGCATCAACATACTTTTTTAACTCTTCAAGTCCTTCAAGTGCTTGCCTATGTCTACGCATACCCTCAAACTTAAAAGGAAGCGTTACTATTCCTACTGTTAATAAATCTTGTTCTTTTGCGGCTTTAGCAATAATTGGAGCAGCACCTGTACCTGTACCACCACCCATTCCTGCAGTAATAAAAACCATTTTCGTACCATCATTTAAAAAGGTACGAATGTCTTCTATTGATTCTATGCATGCCTGCTTACCTATTTCTGGCTTAGAACCAGCACCTCTTCCTTCCGTTAAATGAGGTCCCAATTGAATTTTTGTCAATACGGGATTAGATATTAGCGCCTGATTATCTGTATTGCAAATAACGAAGTCAACTCCAGCGATTCCTTGCTCAAACATATCTTTGACAGCATTGCCACCGCCACCACCAACGCCTATGACTTTTATTATAGACCTATCATTTTTTGGTATATCAAATAACATAATAATGAGTTTCTAGTTAATTAAAATTCAGAATCTGGTTTCGCTTCAAAAAAGTCCTTCGTGTAAGAAAAAATTGTATCTAAAATTTTCTTACTAGGTTTATTATTTTCTAATCCATCACTGTCTTCACCTTCTTCAGCATTTTCTTGTTCGTTGTAATAATTAATCTGTTCCTCCAATTCTATATTATTAATAGAATGAATTAAAAGACCAACTGCAGTCGCATAAATCGGACTAGCAAGAGTACCATTATAACCATGTGCAAGATGCTCAACTGGTTCACCTCTCCGAGTAGGTAGTCCTGTATGGTATTCAGCTAATAAATTAATATGATTTAAAAGCGATCCACCTCCTGTGAGCACCAAGCCTCCAAATAATTTTTTATCGTATCCAGACCGTTGTATTTCCCAATAGATAAAATCAAATATTTCTTCTACTCTGGATTGTATGATTCGCGCTAAATTCTTTTCTGATATCTCCTTTGGTTCACGTCCTCTTAGACCAGGAATTGTAATGATTCTATTATCATAAATTTCATCAGCAAGTGCAGATCCAAATTTTACTTTTAATTTCTCTGCTTGATCTAACATTACGGTACATCCTTCTTGTATATCCTTAGTAATCATATTACCACCAAAAGGTATAACTGCTGTATGGCGAATAATGCCTTCTTTAAATATTGTAATGTCCGTCGTACCACCTCCTATATCAACCAAAGCAATACCTGCTTCTTTTTCTTCATCGCTTAATACAGCTGAGGCAGATGCAATTGGCTCAAGTGTCATATCTGCTACTTCAAGACCTACCTTTTCCACACATTTCAATATATTTCTTGAAGCGGTAATTTGACCTGTAATGATGTGAAAATTAGCCTCTAACCGAATACCAGACATACCAATTGGATCAATGATATCTTGTTCATCATCTACCGTAAATTCTTGTGGAATGACATGCAAAATTTTATCTCCCGGAGGAAGAACAAGTTTGTACATGTCTTTGATTAATTTGTCAACATCTTTTTCTGATATTTCAGTATTATAATCATTGCGCACTAATAAGCCATGGTGATGAAGACTCTTGATGTGTTGACCTGCAATACCAACATGGACTGTTTTAAACTTTCGTTTACATTGCCGCTCAGCCTTTTGAATGGCATCACGAATGGCTTTCACCGTTTTATCAATATTTGCTACTACCCCACGAGTCACACCCTCAGATACATCAGTACCCATACCTACGACTTCAATTTTATCGTATTCATTTCTGTAGCCAGCGATAGCACAGACTTTGGTAGTCCCTATATCAAGGGCGACCACAAGTTTTTGAGAAGGATGAATATTTTCCATAGTCATTACGTTACGTATGCTTAACTAGAAATCACTTTACTATTATTTCCATTGTCTCCGATAATTTGATTAGTATATTCATAAATAAACCGTTCGTACTTATCAAATCCTTTAATTCTCACAATGGATTTATATGTTAATTTTATATTTCTCAATTTAAGATTAAGCTTATCTGAAGACCCAAGTATTAATTGCTGTTTTCCAACTTTTGGAATTAACGTTATCGCACCATCTTTCTCCACATATATCTGCTCAATTAATGCTTGTAAAAATTCATCCTTTGGCAATTCTTTAGCAATTGCTAGAATATCATGAATTTTGTGTGCACTCATCTCCCGCCAATTAGATATATATTTATCAATATAGCCTGAAGCAATTGGGACTCTAACAGCAGAGTTTTTCACTGTTTCTATACGCTCTCCATATTTATCTAGATAATAATCTTCACCATTTTCAGCCATAATTCGTATGACTGGCGATCGTTGCTTTATTGATACATGAAGTATATTATTTCCGTCCACGTAGACTTCTGTCTGTTCAATTCTTGAATCCTTTAACAGAGCTTCCTCTAATTTTCTTGAGTCAATCTTTGCAAATTTCACTTCCTGAATATCAGTACCAAAAAATTGCTCGATGCGCATTTCTGCCATTTCTTTGGAAATCAAATTTCTCGATCCTTCAAGATTTTCTATCTCTACGTACAACTGATTAATATTTCTATTTAAATGCGTATTTACAGAAACCCACAGCAAGGCAGCAATCGAGAGCATAGCCATTAGCCATAGGAACTTGTCCAATAACTGTCTTACTCGCTTTTGATTTACTTTTTTACGCATTAAAATATTTCTCTTTTATTTCTTTAACTTTTTTATCAATATCTCCTGCCCCTGTAATTAATAAAATTTCAAAAGGCATATTTTCTAATGTTTCTATTAATTCACTTTGATGGATTAACTTTTTATTATTTAGAATGATTTTATTATAAATCATTTCTGACGTTACTCCTTCAATTGGTAATTCTCTAGCTGGATAGATTTCTGTTAATATCAACGTATCTACTTTCGACAACTCTTCTGCAAATCCATCTACAAAGTCTCGAGTCCTAGTATATAAATGAGGTTGAAAAACAACTGTCACTTTTTTATAAGGATACAACTCTCTGGTTGCTTGTATCGCAGCATTTAGTTCTGTCGGATGATGTGCATAATCATCAATAAGAACCTTACCGTCTGTTTCTGCTACAATTTCAAATCTTCGTTTAATTCCCTCAAACGATTCAATGGAGCGCTTCAAGTCCTCCCATGTGCATCCCAACTCTTTTGAAACTGCAGATGCAACAACTGCATTAGAGACATTATGTCTACCAGCAAGTCCCAATGAAAAACCTTTAATTTCTTTATCTACTTTTATAGAATAATGAAATCTTCCATTTTCCACCCTTACATTTTTTGCTTGCATGTCACCATCATCGATACCAAAAGTGTGAATAGAAACACCTTTATTCATCAGTGCTTGTTTCCACTTTTCATCAATATTCTGTCTAATCGCAGTATGTATCCATAAAGATCCCCCTTCTTTGATATTCAAAGTGAAATCTCTAAAGCCTTGATGTACAGAATTTTTATCTCCGTAAATATCAAGATGATCAGCATCCATTGAAAGTATTACCGCGATATCTGGAAATAATCTCAAGAATGAACGATCATATTCATCTGCTTCTGCAACCACCCAATCTGAATCACCAAATAAATAATTCGAGTCGAAGTTTTTCATGATGCCTCCAACAAATGCTGAAATATCAATTCCTGAATTTTTTAGTAAATAGGAAATGATTGAGCATGTTGTTGTTTTGCCATGAGTCCCTGCAACTGCTATGGTTTTTCTTTTTTTACTGATTAGACCCAACACTTCTGATCGTCTATAGATCGGCATTTTACTTTCTCGTATATGGGTATACTCAGCATTATCTTTTGGTACAGCTGGTGTATAAATTACCATGTCAATAGAATCCGGTATAAGCGATACATTTTCATCATAATGTATATCCATACCTTCACTTTCCAACGTTTTGGTAAGCACAGTAGACGTTTTATCATATCCACTAATCGTTTTTCCTGCTCTCAGGAAATATCTTGCTAGTGCACTCATTCCAATCCCTCCAATACCTAGAAAATAGATATGTTTTACTCCGTCAATTTTCATTACTGCCAATTAAATTAATGACTTCTTCAGCAATCACTTCATCTGCATGATCATTGCCTAATTTTTTAATTGAACTGGCTAATATTTTCAATGTTTCTTCGTCATGTATTAATTCGATTGCCTCTTTAACCAAACGCTTCTTTGCGTTTTGATCTCGAATTAAGATCGCTGCGTTTTGCTTTGTAATTGCAAGTGCATTTTTTGTCTGGTGATCCTCCGCCACATTTGGGGATGGAACCAATATGACTGGTTTCCCTACAGAACAAATTTCGGAAATAGTCAATGCGCCAGCTCTTGTTAATAGTAAATCAGATACGACATATGCCAAATCCATACGATCTATAAATGGCATAATTTTTACGTTATCTAATTGCGCAAGATCGGATTGTTTGTATTCATCAAAATACAGCTTACCAACCTGCCAAATCAATTGAATGTCTTCTCTGTTCTTTAATAATGAGTATCCATTATTAATTGCAACATTCAACGACTTCGCGCCTAAACTACCGCCAAAAGCGAGTAAGGTTTTCTTACCTTCTTTTAAATCAAAATGATCTAAAGCTTCTTGCCTAGTTACTGTCAAATTAGAAATCACTTCTCTAACTGGATTACCAGTCAGAATAATCTTTTCTTTTGGAAAGAAGTTATCCATATTCTCATAGGCAACACAAATTTTATCTACTTTATCAGATAAAAATTTATTCGTGAATCCTGGAAAAGAATTTTGTTCCTGAATCAATGTTGGTATATTCATCAAAGAGGCGATATGCAATATTGGACCACTTGCAAATCCTCCAACACCAACAACGATATCAGGCTTAAACTTTTTCAGAATCCGCCATGATCGAAATAAACTCCAAACCAATTTGAACGGAAACAACAAATTTTTCAAAACTTTACCTCTGTGAAATCCACTTATCCAGAGGCCTTCTATTGGATAGCCCGCTTTCGGTACTCTATCCATTTCTATTTTACCCTTGGCGCCAACAAATAAAATGTCAGCACTTGGTTTTTTTCTTTTTACTGCATCTGCTATAGCAATAGCAGGAAATACATGCCCGCCAGTTCCGCCGCCACTAAATACTATGCGCATCGCGCTGCTCAATTTTAGCTAGTTTTAAATTATCATAGTGCGCCTCTTCTACATATTTACTCACACTCAAAATCACACCCAAAGAGATACAAGTAAATATAATCGAAGTACCACCCATACTGACTAATGGTAAATTAAGTCCAGTAGCAGGAACCAATTGTACAGCTACTGCTATATTGGTATAAGCATTAATCACAATATTCAAGCACAATCCCATCGCCAAAATAGCCCCGAATGTTTTGGGACATCTTGTCACCATAACAATACACCTAAACAACAACCACAAATAAAGACCTAGAATAAATAACCCACCTGTCAAGCCGTACTCTTCACAAATAATTGCAAAAATAAAATCTGCATATGCGTAAGGTAAAATATTGCGCTGCATACTATTTCCAGGACCTACTCCAAACCATCCACCATTGGCTATAGCAATTTTAGATTCATTCACCTGAAAATTATCAGCTTCTGGATTAAAAAAACTATGCACACGTGACTCCCAGGTATTAACCCTAACTAATTCTGGAAAAGACTTACCAACTAAAAAGATAATGCTAAATACAAATACACCTAGCAATAATAAAAGTGCGATATACTTCATGGAGACCCTGCCAATAAACATCATCAATAAACAAGTTATAAACAACAGCGCAGCAGTTGATAAATCATCAGGAGCTATCAATCCACACACTAGAATAACTGGGAATATAATTGGTAAAAAAGCACTTTTAAAATCCTTAATCACTTCTTGCTTTAAAGACAATGATCTCGCTACGAACAATATCAAAGCGAGCTTAGCAAAATCCGATGTTTGAAATGTTTTATTTACCCAAGGGATCGTAAACCATCGACTTGCCCCATGTTGTTCTATTCCAAATACCAATGTATATAGTAACAAAGGAATTGTAATCAATAATAGCATTGGCGCAAACCTTAGGTATTGCATATAATGCAGTTGATAGCAAACATATGTCACTACTAATCCTAAAGAAATAAATACGATTTGTCTTACTAAAAAGTATGTTGTATCACCACCTTGATATCTATATGCGTGGCTACCTACAGCGCTGTAAACAATTAAAACAGAAAATATACCAAGCAAGGCAACAATAAGCCAAATGGCCTTATCACCTTTTAAATCCTTGTATACTTTTTGTATTACCGTCATTTATTTTATTAATGAAAAAACTGCCTTTTTAAACAGCTCTCCTCTATGTTCATAATTATCAAATAAATCAAAACTTGCGCATGCTGGAGATAATAGAACAACTTCATCTTCTTTAGCATACTTACATGCGATCTCTACAGCTTCAAATACATCTTGAGTCTCTTCAATATTTTTAATTACTGGTGTAAATACATCCAACAATTTTTGATTATCTACTCCAAGGCAAATAAGTGTATGCACTTTCTCTTCCACAAGACTCATCAAATCGCTGTAGTCATTGCCTTTATCCTTACCTCCTGCTATCCACACTATTTTTTCGTCAAAAGCATCTAACGCGTATAAGACAGAATCTACATTTGTCGCTTTACTATCATTCACAAAAAGCACTTGATTTATTCTAGCTACTTTTTCTAAACGATGATCAACATTAGAGAAGGACATCATTGCAATTTCTATTTGCTCAGCCGTTAACCCAAGTTTCAGAGCTACTTCACTTGCACAAGCAGCATTAAATGCATTGTGCTCACCTTTCAGTTTTAATTTCCTTATGTCAATTGAATCACCATTACTCATTAGCAATGGTCTTTTTATATCATTAGATTTCACAGGAATTAACATTTGTGTTAACTCTATGGAATTCAAAAATTCAATAGTGAGAAAATCATCTTCATTATAAATGAAAACATCTTCACTATTTTGATTAGCTGCAATTTTATATTTAGACTGAGCATATTTATGTATAGACTCATTGTATCTATCTAAATGATCGGGAGTGATATTTAGTAAAAGTGCTATATCCGGTTTAAAATCAATACAATCGTCTAGTTGAAAACTACTTACTTCTACAATATAATAATCAGATAATTTAGACTCTGTTAATGCCCTTGAAAAACTGTTTCCAATATTTCCACAAGCTTCAACATTAAGTTTATTTGTCTTTAGAATATGGTTTATCAACAATGTTGTGGTCGTCTTACCATTACTACCAGTAATTGCAATAATTTTACTATTACAATGTCGATAAGCATACTCTATTTCAGATATAAGTTCAATTTTATGATTTCTTATTTTCTGAATTATAGGTATACCTTCTGGTATCCCTGGGCTTTTTATAATTAAATCAGCAGTTACTATTTTACTTTCCGTATGCTTAGATTCTTCAAAATCAATTCCATTACTTTCGAGTTCAGATTTAAATAATGATTTAATTGTACCATATTCACTTACAAAAACATCTTCTTTATTTTGTTTTGCTAATAAAGCAGCACCAATTCCGCTTTCACCTGCACCTAAAACAACAATTTTCATTACTGGAGCTTTAAGGTGATGATAGAAAGTATTGCTAATAGAATCCCTATTATCCAAAATCGTATAACAATTTTAGATTCATGAATTCCTTTTTTCTGATAGTGGTGATGAAGTGGTGACATTAAAAAGATTCGTTTACCTTCTCCATATTTACGTTTAGTGTACTTAAAGTAGCTTACTTGAAGAACAACCGATAACGCTTCGACGAGAAATATTCCACAAAATATTGGTATCAATAATTCTTTACGTAACAAAATTGCCATTGCAGCAATAACACCTCCAATTGCCAAGCTTCCTGTATCTCCCATAAATACTTTAGCTGGAAATGAATTGTGCCATAAAAACCCAATGCATGCTCCAACAAAGCAACCAGCAAAAACAACTACTTCTTCTGAATATGGTAAATAAAGGATGTTTAAATAATCTGCTATAAATGTATTACTTGACACAGAAGCAAATATACCGAGTGTTGCTCCAATAATAGCAGAAACACCAGTAGCTAAACCATCTATACCATCGGTTAAGTTAGCTCCATTTGTAACAGCAGTTACAATTAAAATAATAATTGGAATAAATACAATCCATAAAAATGAAGAAGAATTATCTCCTAGGAAACTAACAAAAAAGCGATAATCGAGTTGATTATTTTTAAGAAAAGGAATATTAGTAATGGAAGATTTTGCGTAAACATATTGTTTACCATCATCTTGCATTGGCAATTCAGTTATAATAGAAAATCCTTCTTTTTCAGCAGCTGTTTTTGTCATTCTGACTGTAACATCATTATGAAATAACATGACTCCTCCGATAAGGATACCTAAGCCAACTTGACCTAATACTTTTGATCTGCCACGAAGACCTTTTTTATTCTTCTTAAATACTTTGATATAATCATCAATAAATCCTATAACCGCCATCCAAACAGCAGCTATAATTAAAGTGATAATATAAATATTATCAAGTTTTGCTAAAAGAATACAAGGAACTAGAATGGACATTAAAATAATCACGCCACCCATTGTAGGTGTACCGGCTTTCTCTAACTGACCTTCCAGGCCGAGGTCTCTGACAGACTCTCCTATTTGCAGCCTTTTCAAAGAACGTATGATCCGGTTTCCAATTATAATGGAAATGATCAAGGACAATATGAATGCCAGCAATGTTCTGAATGAAGTAAACTGGAATAATCCAGCTCCTGGCAAATCATATGTACTTTCTAAAAACTCAAACAAGTAATACAACATATTACTATCTCTTTCAAGAGGGAGAACCAAAGCCTAACATGAATACTGGATTGTACTCCCGTGGTTCTTACTCTAATTTTTTTTTCTACAATCATTTCAGTCTTAAATTTCTTTAAAACTTAACAGCGGACAGTAGACTTATCAGAACTTTTTCCGACAATGATGTCTACTGCCACTGTTAAAACCAACCTGAGAATGATAATAGAACCTACTCTTAACTAATCTAAAGCAATAGTGCTTTCAGAATTAATTTATCATCAAAGGGAATCTTTTTCCCCTTTATTTCTTGGTATTTCTCATGGCCCTTTCCCGCTACTACAATAACATCTTTTTCACTGGCCAATTGAACTGCGATTTTAATCGCTTGTTTCCTATTTTCGATAATGACTACTTTATCCTCATCTTCACTTATAACTCCTGCTTCCATTTCTAAAAGAATCTGCATCGGATCTTCATCTCTTGGATTGTCAGAAGTAAAGATGACAGACTCACTTAATTGGGCTGCTATTGCTGCCATTAAAGGTCGTTTCCCTTTGTCTCGATTTCCTCCGCAGCCAACAACAGTAATTAATCTACCCACTGACATTAAAGACCTTACAGAAGTAAGAATATTTTTAAGTGCATCTGGTGTGTGTGCATAATCTACAATTGCATATAAGGATTTTTTTTCTCCTCTAATTATATCGAAGCGACCTTCAGCAGGTTTTACAGCACTTAATGCCTGTAATAATTCTGCTTTTTGTACTCCTAATATATCTGCTGTTGCATAAGCTGCAGTCACATTATATGCATTGAACAATCCGGTGAACATGGCATAGACTTCTGAACCATTAATATTCAGATGAAGCCCTTCTAGGTTATTAGCCAGGACCTTAGTCTTATAATCGACTAAGGTCCTCAAGCTATATTTATACGCTGTAGCTTTCGTATTTTGAACCATATAATCGCCATGTCTGTCATCGACATTGACCAACGCAAACGCGTCATTATCTAATAAGTCAAAGAACTCTTTTTTTACATCTATATATTCCTTAAAGGAATTATGATAGTCGAGATGATCTCTAGAAATATTTGTAAATATTCCTCCAGAGAATTTCTGTCCGTGTAGGCGTTTTTGATGAATTGCATGGGAACTAACTTCCATAAATACAACATCACAATTTGCCTCAACCATATTAGCAAGCAGTTTCGTTAAACTAATTGCGTCTGGGGTTGTTAAACTTGCAGATACTACCTCGTTATGTATCTTATTTTCAATTGTTGATATCAGGCCAACTTTATAACCTAACTTTTGATATAAATCATAGAGCATTGTTGCAGTAGTCGTCTTCCCATTTGTACCAGTAATTCCAATTAATTTTAATTGGTGACTAGGATGGTCATAAAATCTAGTTGCCATTACAGCTAGACTCTCTCGACTATTATTCACTTGCACTATTGTTACTCCCTTCTTTTCCCAACTAGACAATTGCTTGTCATCGGGTAATGTTTCGAGTACAACACATGCAGCTCCTCTATTAATCGCTCTTTCAATAAAGCCATGTCCATCAGTTGCGAATCCTTTGATTGCAACAAAAACATCGCCTGTTTTTATTTTTCTCGAATCGAGGTTTATTTGCTCAATTCTCCTCTTTGTATCGCCAATACTTTTAGCATGAAATTCAATCGGTAATACTTCTTCAAATACTTTCACTTATAATTATTATCTCCTTAGATAATTCAGTTTAAATTTAATTCTATACGTTGATCCTTTAATGCAGTCCCTGGTAATATACTTTGCCTTGTCACTCTACCTCTTCCATTAAGATCTACATCTAATCCTAAATTCTCTAATACATATACAGCATCTCTTACTCCCATACCAGTGACATCTGGTACTACTTCTGGTCTTATATTTTTATCTTCAATTGCCATTGTTGAATGTATTGGATGAATATTCACCCATTGTTTATCTGTTCGCTTTTGAAAATCAACATCCACATATTCAAGCACAGTTTGAAAATCATCTGAATAACCAGATTGTTTTTGCTTTAGCGTTTCTTCAATATCACTTTCTGCTATTGTCTTCTGCAAATCTTTTTCTAGCCCATAACATCGATCTGCTATTGCACGAAAAACAGGTGCTGCTACTTTACTTCCATAATATTCTTTATGCGGATCGTAGATGACAACAATCATAGAATATTTAGGCTTTACGGCTGGAAAATATCCAGCAAATGAAGCAGTATATTCTTTTTGTTTATTAGAATTATAATTCACTGTAGATGTTCCTGTCTTACCTGCGAAATTATATTTATCAGTTTTTATATTTTTTGCCGTTCCTATTAAAACAACATCTTCCAACATTTTTTGTACAGCTTTAATTGTTGATTGAGATGCTATTTGATTATTTATAATTTCTGGTTTAAATTCTTTCATGACTTTATCATCACGTAGTATTTCAGTAACTAACATTGGTCTCATAAGAGCACCATCATTTGCTACAGCATTATACAAATTTAAGACCTGTAAAGGCGTTAGCATTAATTCGTAACCATGAGCCATCCATGGAATTGTCGTTCCGTACCATTCATCATTATTCTTTTCGGGATCTTTGATGTAAGGCATTGGCTCTCCAGTTAATTTTATTCCCGTTTTATTCCGAAGTCCAAATTCTTCGAGATAAGCAATATAATCTTTGGCCTTTGACTTCGTCCCAAACCGTTCATCAACTAATTTGGCAATACCAACATTCGAAGAAATCGTAAAAGCAGTTTCTAAGGTTTCAAGTCGTCTACCGTGTGGCGAAGAATCATGCATCCACAGATCATGGAATTTTTCTTTACCACCTTCGAGATCTACTATTGTATTTGGTGTAGCAAAACCACTTTCTAAAAGTGCCATCACAGATGCAAGTTTGAATGTAGATCCAGGTTCACTTGATTTCCCAATAGCGTAGTTATACTTTTCTTTAAGATAACTTCCATCATTAGATAAATTAGATATTGCTCTAATTTTCCCTGTTGCTACTTCCATTAAAACAACACATCCTTCTTTTGCACGGTATCGTGACATTGACTTAACTAATTCAGACTGCGCTATATCTTGCATTCTTATATCAATTGTTGTTACAATATCATCACCTTTCTTTTCATCAATATCAGACAAATCATTTGCAGGAACCCATACACCACTGAGACGTTTCATTAATTGCTCAGTAATAGTACCCTTTAAATACTCATCATAATATCCTTCTAAGCCTACTTTCTCTGCATTATCCCTATCGAGACCGACAGTTCTAGATGCCAAAGATTTAAATGGTTTTTCTCGCTTCGAAATTCTATTTATGATTAAGCCGCCTCCATTAGAACCTAATTCTAATAAAGGAAAACTTTTGAATTTCTTGTAGAGATCATGATCAGCATCTTTTGCTAACATGATGTTTCTACTTCCTTTCTCTCTATTGTTAAACCATCCATCTCTTTTGGATCTCAAGTAAACTTCCCACTGGTATTTGCTTCTGTCAAAATCAGAATACTTTTCCAACATGACACATAAATCTTTTATGTACTTGTCAAAATTTTTCTGACTTGAAGCAGCAGGATCAAATCGTATTTCAAAGAACTGTACGGAAGTCGCTAATAAACTTCCTTCATGTGAAAAAATGCTTCCTCTCTCTGACTCTACTGGCAGTAATTTTACATACCTCCCAGCTTTCTCTCTCCACTCTTCACCTTCCAAAACGGATACCGTGAAAGCTCTGCACATGATGACAACTGTAGCAATTATGAAAATCAACATGACTATGTAAACTCTTATAAGGAGTTCATTTCGTTTAGTCATTTTCATCAGCTCCTGTTGACTATTATTTTTTCTGGTATTGAGCGATTTTCTTTTAAATCACCTGATACTGTTTTTTTACTTAATTGCGTCTGAGTGGTTCCATGCATAATTTGTTGCTGTATATGGATACACTCAGATTTTGCTTCTTTAATCTGTTTACTAAGCAATTGCACATCTCTTAATTTTCGCTCTGCAGCATATGTATTCGAGATATAAATGACTCCTAAGAATGCAAGAAAAAGAAGGTATGGTAGATTCATAAAAATGATATCAGTACCTAACAATTTCGACCTTTTCTGCTTTTCAAGATTTGACATCTATTTGCAATTTTTCAGCTATTCGTAGCTTAGCACTTTTAGACCTTGAGTTTAATTCCAGCTCTTCTTCACTTGCTACGATTACTTTTTTATTTATCAGTTTGAACGGGACGTTGGGCTTACCATACATGTCTCTTTCTATTTCACCTGCCACATTACCTGCTTTCATAAATCTTTTCACCATGCGGTCTTCAAGCGAATGAAAACTCATCACCACTAGCCTACCTCCTGGCTTTAAAAAATCTACTGACATTTCAAGCAGTGATTGAAGAGCAAACATTTCTTTGTTTACTTCAATGCGTAACGCTTGGAATACCTGAGCCAAATAACGTGATCGCTGACCTAGAATTAGACCAGATAGAAACTCGATAAAATCTTGAATTGTTGAAAATTTCTTTGCCTTACGTCTAGATACTATGCGTTTAGCCAAAGTTTTAGAATTTCGCACCTCACCATATTCACTAAATATTGCAACCAGATCAAATTCTGGATATGTATTTAGAATGGTGGCCGCAGTAATGGTAGCACCTTTATTCATCCTCATGTTTAATTCACCACCCGACATATATCCAAACCCTCTATCTGATGAATCCAACTGAAAGGAAGAAACTCCCAGATCAGCAAGGATGCCATCAACTTTAGACACATTATAGTATCTAAGGAATCGATGTATATATCGGAAATCAGCATGGATGAAAGTAAAGTTTGCTGCATCTACAAGATTTCGTCTTACGTCTTCGTCTTTATCAAAGCTATACAGATGCCCTTTGGCATCAAGCCTATTTAAAATCGGTTTAGAGTGTCCGCCTGCCCCGTATGTTACATCTATATATATGCCAGATGGATTAATATTCAACCCTTCCAGACACTCCTGCAACATAACAGGCGTATGATAATTCGTCATGACTGCAACTTTTCGTCTTGATCGTCAAGTCCGAAGACTCGATCGGCAAGCTGTGAAAAGTTCTCAGGCTCTTGGATAAGCATGAGGTCATATTCTTTTTTTGACCATAATTCAATTTGCTCTTGATAGGCAAACAGGATAACAGATTTCTTTAATCCTGCGTATGAAATCAATTGTTTTGGAATTAGAATCCGATCTGCGGAATCCAGTTTTAGGCGAGACGCTCCTCTATAAAAATATCGGATAAGCTGCCGGTCTGAAGATTTATGCAAATTAAGACGATTGATTTCGTTTGCTTTCGTCTCCCAAACATTTTTGGGATAGAGCATCAAGTGGTTTTCGTAACCGCGATTGATGGTAAACATAATTTCGTCGTCCAGCTGAGTGATGAGATCGGAAGGTAGTCGGATTCGCCCCTTGGCATCCATCTTACATTCGTACTCTCCTGTCAGTTGGTAAGTCATGTATACTGATCAATCGGTTGATGAGACAAACATAAAATACATTTTCACATTTTCCCACTTTTTACCACTTTATTTTCAAATATATTACGTTTTTCTTTAATCTGTATAGTGTTCATCTATGGTATGTTACACTAAACTTCTTCTTTTTAGTTTCTTCAAAATAACGTATGTCCCTTTGGACGAGTCAAATATAGATTAATTATTTACATAATACGTAATATGCTGAAAATAAATAATTTATATCTTACATATATCTTTAATATGTGTTTATTAGCCCTGTATAGAAGCTATATTCTATATACACACAACTTTATTAATTAAATACATCACCCCTTACAATCAATTGATTTCCAATACATTAAAAGCCTTATGTCTAGAAAATCAATTATTATTATCGTTAATGTTGGCACTTTACAATAGAAATCTCATCTGTAGAGTAGAAGGCTCAATGAAACATGCAAATAATATGTTGTGTCTAAGTTATGGATGATGGCAACGGTTCACCTCCAATTTTGAGGACAGAGTAAATTAGACTATCACCTTATTATATAGTGGGTGATAGTCTATATAATATTAAACAGGAAGTTTGTTCTTTTTAAAATGAGCTTTCGCGTCAGATCATGTCTGTATCGTATGTGAACATATTTCTAAGGTTACATATATAATATAATATATAGATAGGCAAACTTCTAAATAAGAATCTATAGCAACTCATATAAAAGATGGGTGTACTACGTATATCTGTTCATAGCGGTGAGGCTGTTCGACGGGGCGGTATCATTTTTTTAATTTAGTTGTACCTCTGAAGGCTGACTGTGTCTGAACTGTGATTTTAATGATTATATGAAGGACTATGATTTACTATAAACTATTTACTCCGTTTGGAATCAATCAACAACTAACAATTCCGAAGGCTTCAAATATACCTTTGTAATGAAAATGTCTCATCTATCTATTCATTTCCTCCACTTCAATGGTATAACCGACAAATGGTTTTCATATAAATTGACAAGTCTAAGTCCCTATTATTAAGATATCCTGATGTAAAATGCCACTCAAATGTTAAAATTTGAAAATAATGCAACTAAACCCGTCACTATTTGAAAGTAATTCCATCTATCCTGTAGATTAGGACTTTTTAACTATCAAAGCTATGAATAGAGAAGCCTGGCAACACATCGTGCAAGAAGCAAGAAATGGTAATGAAGCTTTATTTAATAAGGCATTCACCTCCAATTTTCAAGAACATTTTTATAAGGCCATCCACAAGATAGTTCAGGATGAGTCCCTAACGAGAGAAATTTACAACTCTACAATGCTTAAATTCTGGGAGCGATTTGTCCTCATGGGTGAAGACCTTCCAGAATCTAACATTGACGGTTACATTTATCAAATGAGCCGCAATGCCTTTTACGAACTCAGACGACAGAAAACTAATCAGCGCAATCTGAATACTGTTTATACTGAAAGTCAAGAGATCATTGAAAAGTATACAGCTGATACCACAAACTACAATCGTCTTGAAGTCAATGAGAATCAAGGCGAAGAGATGAAGAAAGAGGATATCCTCCACCACATCATTAATGGTATGAATAAAAACTGTCAGGAGATCATTAAAAGAAACATGTTACAAGGTGTGACTTTAGTTAAAGTCAAAGAAGAGATCGCTCTCTATGGTAGCTATAACGCTATCGTTCAGAAAAAGAAACGATGTATGAATGTGTTATCAAAACGATTAAAACAGGCATTTAGAAAAAAAAAATATAATTTAACAGTAGAATACAATGAAAGACACTAAGAACATATTACAACGTGCCTTGGATTATGATTTAACTGAGGCAGAACTGGCAGACTTTTACAGTGCTACTGAGCACTCAGAGACTATTCATGACGACTTACTCGCTGAGCAACTGGCAGAAGATTTATTTATACCTGAGAAGGCAAAATTGCTTGAAGAGAAACGGAAGGGTTTAGAGATTGAGCAAAAGCGTAAGCGGTTTGTGTTGCCCCTTGGTTTGATTGGGATTGCGGCTGGGGTGGCAGCATTGGTTGGTGTCATGTTTCTGATGAGACCGAGTTCAGGGCAGATGACACCAGAGATGGTTGTGGAATTTAGTGAGTTGTCGCGCGGATCGTACTCGCCAGAAGTATTGGCTTCTTTGGAGAGATCGGATGAGGTTAATGAGCATGCTGAATTGGTAAGGGCTTATGAGAACGAAGATTATAAGTTTGTTTTGGAGAATACAAATGGGGAGAATAGTGCTGCGGAGGTTAGGTTGTTGCGGGCGCGGGTGTTGATGGATTTGGGGAGGTATTCGGAGGGGCTGGAGATTGTGAAAGGGATTGATGAGGAGGAGTTGGTGCAGAGGGATGCTTGGTTGTGGATGCGAGCTGAGGGGGAGGTGAATGTTGGGGATTATGACAAAGCAAAATCTATTATTAATGAAATTGCTGAGATGAAATTACCTGGGTATAAATCTCACAATTTACTTAAACCTTTACCTTCAAACTAATACAGCTAAACTATTATAAATCATAAATTACACTAACTAATTAAATACCTCTAATATGAAATTTTTAACACTTAAATTATTTATAACACTTGCTTTCTTAGCAATATTTTCAACTACTAGTTTTGCACAGAGGACTAGCTCTCAAGGCTGTCTTAAAAGTGGAAATGGTTCCGATAATTTACCGATTCCACATTACTTAATTAATTGGAGTTATAACGATAATATTAAAAATATTAAAATTACTTTTATAAATTCTCCCCAGCATAGTCAAAAATTTCTTGGTATCGTTATAACTAATAAGAATAACCCAAATGAAACATACAATTTCCCACTGCTACAAACAGGTACTTCAACGAGCATGGTTGGAAGTCATAGGAATAAAAACTTTAATATAAATAGTTCGACTGACGATCAAAATAGTACAGTTAACTTCGATTTAGTAAATACTGTTCTTAACAATAATAATCTATATGTATGTACATTAAGATTTGTTCAATATCCAAGTTTAGCCTTCATATTTTAATAAATATTCACTTTGATAAGATAATTTTATTAATCATTTTACTTCTAATTACTTCTTCGATACATGCTTCACAACAATCTGATTATAAAGATAATGTAAATATATACAACAATGCGATAGAAGAAATGAAAAAAGACAACTATCAAATAGCATTTATCTTGTTTGAAAAATCCTTGCAATATTTTAAAAGCTTAGAGGATTTAGGATTTTACGTATATACTTTAAATTATCAAGCAAATTGCGACTTGTCTTTAAATAATTTAAAGAGAGGACAGGTTAAGTTAGACTCACTATATAAACTTATTAATGATCATACAGAAATTATATGTGATGCCTATTTAATTTCAGACTATTATTATCTGAGTGCTGAATATAATTTTAAGTACGGAAACGCAGAACTTTGTCTTTTTAATTTAAATAAATCGCTCCATTATCATCAATTAGGCGAAGGAAACAGTTATGGATTATTCAATATTCAGAGGTTATCAGGGTATTGTGAATATATTTTAGGCGATTATGATAAATCAATTTTAAGTTTTGATTCAGCTCTTACTAATGCAGCTAAGGAAGTAACAAACAATATGAAATCTACTTGGGTATCAACCCAGGGAATGTGCTACTTACACAAGAAAGACATACAATTATCACGAATATTTATTTCTAAAGCAAAGTCATTACTAAATACAGATGAACACTATAAAAATTCATACTTTATTGGTTACTATTTGGAAGATTTGTCAGAGTACCAAATAAAAACTAATAGCTTTATTGAAGCACAGGAAAATTTAGATTCAATCTTAAATCTCGATCCACTTGCACATGAACTTCTAAACTATTATCAGAACTCTGGAATATTACAATTAAAGTTAAACAATTTTAAAGAAGCCGAATCTTATTTCCTTAAAGGTATTGAGTTGTGTTCAGATACTTTTAGCTTCAATAAATACAAACATGCTGAAACATTCCACTTAACAAGTCAGGCCTATTTTTCAGTAGATAAGTTGTCAGAAAGTTTAAGATTTAATGAAGATTGTTTAAATACATTAATTCCAGAATATAGTTTAACTATCAATATTGATCCTTCAAAATCTTTAAATCATAAATATACAATTGAAGCATTACTATTACGAGCTAAGATACTTTCTAAGCAAGGAAAATATAATAAAGCGAAAAAAGCTATAGACGATTCACAATTGTATTTAGACTACATGCTAAATAAGACATTAATCTCTCAAGGCTCAAGACACTTTTTTATAAATAAACTAAAAATTGATTACGAAAAAATTATTCAAATAGCTCTTCAAAACAACGATCCTAATTTCGCCTTTGAGATCTCTCAAAAAATACACGGTAACCTCTTGTCCCTTGAACTCTTCAAAGATAAAGCAGCGGAACACTTTAATATACCTTTAGAATATACTGATTATGAACAAAGTCTGAAAGTCCGAATTAGCACCAAAGAAAGTGAACTCTCCAGAATTGACTATGACATAGAACCAGAAAAATATGACTCTTCAGATAACAACATTAACTACTTCAAAGGAGAACTGAATAATTTGATAAAAAGTATGGAGTATAAATTTCCAGCATACTACAAATTAAAATACAGTAGTCCAGAAAATTATTCTGTAGATGAAATTCAAAAACAAACACTTAATTCTTCGTCAGCGTTGCTTGAATATTTTCTAGGTGAAGATACCATATACACCTTTGCGATAACTAAAAAGGATATGGCCGTATTTAAGCAGCCAATTGATTCTACTTTAGTCCAAAACATAAATCAGCTAAACGGATCGATACGTAGCTTGCAGTCGGATTTCACCGATTTCACAGCCAGTTCAACTTATCTATATGAGACACTTTTGCAAGAACCACTAGATTACCTAGGCCCATCAATCAACAAACTATACATCATCCCAGATAATGAAATCAGTTACGTTCCCTTCGAAGTACTAATCAATGAAGTCCCAGAAGATGCACGTAGATCTCGCTATGATCTTCTACCTTATCTAGTTAATAACTTCTCTGTCTCTTACCATTATTCCAGTGCGCTACTAGATCAAGACGACACCTCTCTCACAGACAACATCACCGGATTTGCTCCATCTTTTACCAGTTCGTTCTCTAGTTCCGAAAACCTAGAATCCTTACTTTTTAACAAAGAAGAAGTTCTTATTGTCTATTGACCTAGTATTGACCCCCCAGTTGACGGAAGTATTGACCCCCCTAATGCTCGAAGCTGACCCCCCTGTTTTATTCAGCTAAGACTTCTAAAAGTATGTAGAATGGTGATGATGA
>Ga0209187_1001008_pt1 | contig 37373 bp, 24 predicted proteins | sample BantaG_FD_187430 | JGI IMG/M metagenome (GOLD analysis project Ga0209187, IMG submission 187430) | Marine algal microbial communities from Bantry Bay, Ireland - BantryBay_4 metaG (SPAdes) (version 2) | ecosystem: Host-associated > Algae > Red algae > Unclassified | place: Bantry Bay, Ireland...
TCCGATTCTGGGGGTAGGACTAGCGGTAGGAATTAATGATAACGACGCCCTGTTACTAGCACTAAAACACTTCGGAATTGCCATTGTTATTGCATTAGTAACCAGTACACTCTATTTTTGGTTAACTCCATTTGGTACGGAGACGGCAGAAATTCGAGCCAGAACTGCTCCTACCCTCCTTGATGTGATGGTGGCTTTTTTTGGTGGGGTGGCGGGTATTATCTCGGGAAGTCGAAAAGATAAATCCAATGCTATTCCGGGAGTAGCTATTGCAACGGCACTCATGCCACCGCTTTGTGTAACGGGTTATGGACTTGCCAATAGCAACTGGACTTTTATGCTGAATTCTTTTTATCTATTTTTTCTGAACGCCACCTTCGTAGCATTGGCAACGTACCTGATTGTACGATTTTTAAAGTTTCCACTAAAAACGTACGTGGACGCCAAAGAAGAGAGAAAAACACGGCTGGTTTTAGGTTTTTTTGCCTTACTGATGATTATTCCGAGTGGTAATATTTTATTAACTGTCTTACACAAAGCCAATCAACAAAAAATAATTCATACCTATTTAGAAAAGAATTTTAAAGATGCAATTTATCAAATTGATCCAGTAGTAGGTACTGATTCGACGGATATAAAAATTTCTTCTGGCAGATATTATGATTTGGATGCCATTGAAGCTTTCCACGAAGAACTACAAGAGAAGGGCGCCACCCAGTTTAACTTAAACTTTTTACAGGATGATAAATCCAAAGCAGATATTGAATTATTAAAATCGGGTCGCTCGAAGTACGAAAAAGCGACCATTGATAATACAAAAACCCAACTTAGTCAAAAGAAGCAAATCGAAGAGATGCAAATAAAAATTGATAGTCTGACCGACGAAGCTAATACACTCTTAGAAATAAAAAAGGAGGTTAGGGTTCTATTTCCAGCACTGGCCAATTACAGCATTTCAAAAGATATTGCGAATGTCAACCTCCAGGATGCCACCGTTGACAATATCCCCGTTTTGATGATCAGATGGCGGAAAAATTCCAGCTTGACCAATCGTCAAAAAGAGGCAGAAGCAGAAAAAATAGTGGCTTATATAAAATTAAGACTAGCTATTAAAAAGTTAAAATTAATGGAGGCCAAGTAGCGGATTTAAAAAAGGCGGTTCTGGTTTATGCCGGAACAATCTCTCAATAGTTGACGAAATTTATTACCCTGTATTTAGCTCGACTTTAGCCAAACTTTGCTATTGACTTTTGGCTTCCCTAAAATGAGCAAATAGCTACTATCGAGTTTAGTCCCACCGTGACATACTGATCATGGATCGAGGATAGTCTGCGCCAATTTTAACATGAGAAGAGCGTTGTTCCTCGGTCGAAAGCTGATCGGGCCGGTGAACCTTGTGTTCAGGAACAGATTCCAACTCCGGAAGCCATGCTTTTACATAGGCTCCTTTGGGATCATAGCGACGTGCCTGAGAAAGGATATTAAAATAGCGATTTTCGCGTGGATCGTTACCGATACCGGCAACGTAATTCCAGTTACACCAATTACTGGTTACATCATAATCAATCAACACCGATTCAAAATAGGAAGCTCCCAACTGCCAGTTTACGTGCAAATCTTTGACTAGAAAACTGGCTACGTTTTGTCGTCCACGATTAGACATAAAACCACTCATGGCCAGTTCTCTCATATTTGCGTCAATGAAGGGAACGCCAGTACGTCCTTCAATCCATAATTGCAAAAGACTTCGATTATCCAGCCAGGCTGGATCGATTTCTGCCTTGATTCCTCCTTTTAAAAAGATTTGATTTCCGTGTTTTTTCCCCATGAGTCGGAAAAAATCTCTCCACATTAGCTCGAAAAACAACCAATAAGTTGAATCGTTACTGCCTCTTTCTGCTTCGTAGCTTTTAAGCTCGTGATAGATAGTTTTGGGGGAGATACATCCTTGGGCCAACCAGGGAGAAAATTTTGAAGAATAGTCTCCACCCAGCAGTTGGTTACGGGTTTCTTTATACGTTTTTATAAGATCGGTATCCCACAAATAGTATTTTAATCTACTTAGCGCACTGGATTCGCCACCCTTTGGAGAGAATGCTGGTGGTAGTACCTCAAAGTCTTCCATCCCAAAGTCTTCCAGCGTGGGAATAGTTGTTTCAGGTATATCAGCGGATACCGGACCAAAAGTTGATGGGTAGTCTAACGGCTCGCGAACTGGTACGAAACGTTCTACTTCTTTTCTAAAGTTACTGAATATTTCCGGGCAATGGGTGATCGGGAAAGGCAAGTCCTGGGTGTAGTATAACATTTTACCACGACTATAAATTATTTCCTGACCGACCGACCAGAGGTTACGCTCCAGCGCATCTTGTACTTCCACTTCTTCGCGGGTACGTTCACGATTGCAAAAAACCCAACTTGATTTCAGCTGCCGAGCCAGAGAAAAAATAATTTCTTCTGGTTTACCAATTTTAACAATCAAATCACTACCCAAGGCCCGCAGATTGTCTCTTAGATCCTGAACGGATTCAATGATAAATTTAGTACGATATTTGCCTGACTTCGGGAATCCGAAACGAGTTTTTCCCTTGAATAGACGCTCATCAAATACAAAAATCGGATAGACCTCCTCTCCGCTATTGATGGCATGAGTGAGCGCTTCATTGTCCGCTAAACGAAGATCTTGTCGAAACCAAACAATTACGCGTTTACCTTTCATATCTAATTACTTTTGATAAAAAAAATGGATAGCAGTAAGTGGACAAACCCTAAAAAAAATAGATAGTTAAACCTTTTTAATTTTATGGTATTTAACAAAAAACACAGGGAATGGTTGAGAAATTGGGTACTATTCCTTAACAAAGTTTTTACTACCTTGCCGGAATTATAATCAGAGCGTTTTTGTTAGTTATCTTAGCTTGACTTTAGCCAATGGCTATAAGGAATGAGTTAATAATAAATTTATTTTAAAATAAAAAGAGATGAACCGAGAAATAATTAAATCAGAACTGGTCATGAAAACTGCCCGTAGTTCAGGAAGTGGCGGACAGCACGTCAATAAAGTTTCTACGAAAGTAGAACTGCATTTTCACGTCAGTCAATCAAAGGGGCTGGATGAAATTGAGAAGGTAAGGCTTACTCAAAAACTGGCCAATCGCATTACCAAGGCAGGATCACTGATCGTCACCTGTCAACAAACTCGTTCGCAATTAAAAAATAAAGAACTGGCAACCAATAAGCTATTCAAACTATTAAAAAAGGGTTTGTACGTTAAACCATTACGAAAGAAAAAAGGTATTTCAAAAAACCAGAATGCTAAAAGATTAAAAAAGAAAAAAGAACATAGCGAAAAAAAGGCGTTGCGTAAATCGATCAAATTTCCTTAGAATCGATTAAAAAATAAGTTATAAAGGTTTGGGTAGCTTATTTTATTATGACGACCTGTTTACAATTCAGATTTTGAATTTAAATCAATTATATTGAGTTTTGTTTTTGTACCAACAAATCACTCTATGGATAGGCTATTAGCATTATTTTTTACGCTCGTTTATTTTGCCATTTTTTGGGCTTCCTCCTGTCAACCCAAAAAATCAGCGCGGGAAAAACTGTATTTTGAGGTCATGGAAATTCACGATGAGGTGATGCCTGAAATGGGTACCATCCACCGATTAAAAAAACAGTTAAAAGCCATTGACACCACGACCGTCAAATCTTCAGACTACCCAACTATTTTAACACATTTAACTTTATTGGAAAAAGCCGACGAAGGAATGATGGGATGGATGGCTGAATTTGATAACCCGACTCCCGATACTGATGAAACAGTTGCTTTAAAATATTTGGAGAAAGAAAAAATAAAAATTTCAGAAGTTCGAGACCAAATGCGGGAAAGTATTGCTTCCGCAAAAATAATTTTGCTGGAAGCCAAAAGTGCCGCTGCACCTGATTCTCTTTCCATAAAATAAAAAAACGCACATGCTTAAATACTTTTTTTTCTATTCCTTACTCACTGTTGGTTTATTTTCTAGCTGTTCCTCCCAGGAAGGAAAATTACCAGTATTGGGCAACAAAGATATTATTGATGGAAAACCTGTTTATCACCATATTTCTGATTTTGAATTTATTGATCAGGATAGTACTATGATTACCAATCAGACTTTTAAGGATAAAATTTATGTCGTGGATGTATTCTTTACCTCCTGCCCGACCATCTGTCCGAAAGTTAAAAAACAAATGCTACGGATTTATGATAAGTACCAAAATGACGATCGAGTCAGTCTTCTTTCTCATTCAATTGATACCCGCCGTGATAGTGTACCACGACTTAAGGACTACGCCAATAAACTCGAAATAGACGCTGAAAAATGGCATCTCGTAACGGGCGATAAAGAAAAAATATATGACATGGCCGACGAATATTTTTTGGTAGCATTGGAAGACCCTTCCGCCGAAGGAGGCTACGACCACAGTGGAACGATTATCCTGGTTGACCAAAATAGATTGGTCCGTGCTCATGCTAACGGCCTGATACCCGAGGAAGTAGATCGCTTTATGAATGATATGGACCAGCTGTTACTTGATAATTCCGTCGAAGACTAAAACCTATGAATTCTATCCACCGCTTTTTGGCTTTGTGCCTTCTGATGATGGTGATATCTCTGAGCTCCTGTGATTACCAACCTTATAAACAGGGCAGAAATCTCTATAACTTCTATTGTGCTACCTGTCATATGGATGATGGTTCAGGACTTAAAGGACTCTACCCTCCTCTGGCTGGAGCTGATTATCTGACCATGAATCAGGAAAACCTTCCTTGCATCATTCGGTATGGCCTTTCCGATACCATTTTAGTTAATCAAAAAATATACAATCAGGCTATGCCCGGCGTAAAGGATTTGAATGAAGTGCAAATCACCAATGTGATTAACTATATCAACCATGCCTGGGGAAACGAATTACAGCATGTAAAAGTGGAGGATATTCAAGAAAGCCTGATGGGTTGTGAAAAAGGGTAAAAGAGCAGCACTATTGATTTATTTGCTTAATATACAATAGTGTATTCCATTACTAGATTTACTAGAGTGGTTTTTACTTTTTTTTGTTTAAATTGTATCTCATAGCTTTTTCTCAAAGAACCATATATTACTTAAAACTTAACAAACCTGACCGTAGGGACGGGCTGGCAAAATAGCAGAAAATCCACGGTATCAATGACTTACCCGTAACTATTGTGCTTCATTCATACTACTTTCTTAATGTTCAATCAGTTATTGGAAATCATTAATACTCCCCAGAATATTTTCCAGGACTTTGCGATAAAACCTCTTTTTCTCTGTAATGATTTCCGCCGTCCCCTGCATATCCTGATCGAAGGCTAAAATTCTTTTATAGGAAGTCCGCAACCCATTGGTCAGGGTGACAGAAACGGGATATCCTAGATTTCGGGATACTTTACCAATGTGCGCAATTCTACCCTCGACGGTACCATATTCCTGATATTGAAAAGAGGCTAATTTTATGATAACCGTTTGCCCAACTTCGACCTTTCCTTTGTCAAGTGAAGGTAGGTAAACCATGCCCATAATGCTGTCTGTTCCGGGTGGGACGATACTCATCAGTTCGGCCCCTTTTGCGTAAAATTTATTTTCGCTCATGAAGTTATAAAAAGAAATATTACCATCCACCGGAGCGAGCAACAAGTACTTTATTTTCCATTCGTTGATCTCCGTCTGGAGTCGATTCAAACTTTCGCGGAGTTGAATAAAATTATCATAATTGTCATCCTGGTAATTACGATTGATATTAACCATATCGTTTTTCAGGGCTTCGATTTGACCACTATATTCTTCCTTTCTAGTTTCGTTGTTTTTTATTTCTTCGCGAATACTTTCAATAGTATAAGATATATCCTCCAGCGTTTTATAAGCAACACTGCCATCCGCATATAATTTTTTATTTCTGTCCTGCTTTGCCTCCATCAACGCCAGTCGGTTGTAGTTAGTTTTCAGTTTTTTATTTTGGTTACTGATACCACGTTTTAGGTTCTGAATCTGCAGATTCAGTTTTCCCTTGGATTGATTTTGAAAGTTTTGACTATTACCGTATTGATACGCTTCCAGATTTTTTAAGAACAGCGCGTACCCGGTTTGTAGATTACCGATCTCTAAACCGCGAAGTGGTTTTAGCCGTAGCATTTCCGACTTTTCCATCAGCTGATAATCCGCTACCAGGGAATCCAAAAACAATACATCTTCAAAATTAGCGGTACTTTGCATCACAGCGAGGATTTTTCCCTCTTTTACTTCTTCTTCGTTATTCACCGTTAATTTAACAATAAGACCGTCCGTACGAGCCACCAATGATCTCGGTGGATTCAATGCGGTCAAAGTAATCGGCACTTTTATTTTATCCGGATACTTGACCCACCAGCTCAGCCAGCCAATGACTAGTACACAAAGTAACACGACAGCCGTTCCCCATTTCACCACGCTTCCGGGTGGCGTTCCGAGGATTTCCTGTACCTCTTCACTTCTGAGTTCGATTCTTTCGTGTTCTTCCATTTTTTTTGGCTATTGGCCGTTGGCTATTGGCTTCTCTTTAACGTATTTTTTTGCATTTTTAAAATTTATACTCAATTGACAATCCTTCCATTAAAAATTATAATCTCTCTCCCCTTAGACCGCCTAAAAAAATCAATATTCAATATTCGATATTCAACACCTGTCTTGGCTGAAAGCCATAGATTCATTAATCACATCACGCTCCCAACTCCAACTGATTTCTAACCAAATAAAAATAAGCACCCCGTAGCGCGGTCAATTCAGTATGACTTCCCTGCTCGACCACTTCACCGCTTTCCAGTACAATAATATTGTCCGCATTTTTCACCGTACTCAATCGGTGTGCTACCACAATTACCGTTCGATTTTTAAAGAAATTTTCCAAATTTTCCATAATAATCATCTCATTATAAGCATCAAGCGCGTTAGTAGCTTCGTCAAAAAATATGTAATCCGGGTTTTTATAAACCGCCCGGGCAATTAACAGACGCTGCTTTTGTCCCTGACTCAGTCCAACGCCGTCCTCTCCTATTTTAGTATTATAACTGAGCGGCATCGCTTCGACAAAAGAATGGATATTTGCCACTTTTACAGCTTCCAGTAATCGTTTCTTATCTACTCTCGTATCTCCCAGTGCGATGTTATTAGCAATGGTATCGGAAAAAATAAATCCTTCCTGCATCACCACACCACACTTACTACGCCAGAGTTTGTTTTGCAGATTGGCGAGGTTGACTTCGCCCAATTTTACCACTCCTTTGGTCGGTTGATAAAAATTTAAAAGCAACTTTAATAACGTCGTTTTTCCACTACCACTCGTCCCAACAATCGCCGTGGTTTTTCCTTTGGGGAATACTACGTCCAAGTCCCGCAAAATGACGGGTGAATGTGGTCCTCCGTATTGAAAGGTCACCTTGTTGAGTACCAAATCTCCTCCTTCGGGCATGATATTGATATTGGCTCCGGGTTCTTCTTCGTTTTTCTGTACGTGAATTTCATTCATCCGTTCCAGACTAATTTTTGCATCTTGTCCCGAGCGGAAAAAGTCGATGAGTTGTTCGATCGGCGCGTTTAATTGTCCAATGATATATTGCACGGCCAGCATTCCTCCCAGCGTCATGGAACCTTCGATCACGGCTTTGGCCGCGTAAAAAGTAATCACAATATTTTTAGATTCGTTAATCAGCGAAGCACCAAAACGTTGCATTTGATCGAGCTGTAAGGTCTTAAGACTCAAGCGAAATAGTTTGGCTTGAATACTTTCCCAGGCCCAGCGTTTTTGCTTTTCGGCATTATGTAATTTGATTTCCTGAATACCTCCAACGAGCTGAATAAGGTTGGATTGATTTTCGGAAAGTTGATCAAACCGATGGTAATCATATTCTTTTCTTTTGGCAAAAAATAACATGACCCAAATCAGATAAGCCACGGTCGCCAATGCGAAAATGAGAAATATAGTTCCGTCGTAGAAAAATAAAATTCCCCCAAAAATCAAAAAGTTGATCGTCGAAAATAAAGTGATCAAAGAAGCTGAAGCCAGAAAATCCTCAATTCGCTGGTTGTCATAAATTCGCTGTAAGATATCTCCCGTATGTCGGGTATCAAAAAACTTGATCGGCAGTTTCATCATCTTGATTAAAAAATCAGAAACCAGACTAATATTGATTCGAATACCAATGTGCAAGAGTAACCACGAACGAATATATTCGATGGAAATCTGACTAAAAAAGAGGACCAGTTGGGCCACCAGAATAATTACGATATAATCAAAATCTCGGTTGGTAATTCCATGATCCACCAGGGTCTGCATCAAAAATGGAAAAGCAATTTGCAGGACACTACCCAATAAAATACCAATAATGAGCTGGAATAAATAAGGCTTGTATTTGAAGAGGTAAGACCAGACATAACTGAAACTTCCCTTGTTTTGTTTTTCACCATCCCGCTCAAAAAAATCAGGCGTCGTCTCAAGGAGCAGTAAAATTCCTACCCGTTCTCCTTCGTGAATATCAGAAGCCCAGCCTTTGATAAATTCTTCTTTGGTAATTTTAACTTTTCCGGTGGCGGGATCCGCAATCCAGACGTGCGTTTTATTAACTTTTTCAACGACAATAAAATGGTTCTGTCGCCAGTGCGCAATACATGGAAGCGGCAGATCATCCAATAGTCTATCGTAGCCCACTTTCACCCCCAGCGAATGCATCCCGATCGCTTCGGCGGCATCAGAAATTCCCATCAGGGAAACCCCGTCCACATCCACGTTGCTCAACTCCCGCAGGGTATCCTGTCGATAACGACGACCGTAGTAGGCGGCGATCATCCTTAAGCAGGTCGATCCGCAATCCATGGCGTCTAATTGTCGATAACTTGGAAGTTTATTTCGCATTTATATGCTTGCCGCTTAGCGTTTTTTGAGGTATTAAGTGATTGAGTTACTGGAATATTCTAGTCATTCAAGGTAAAATAACTTAAATACAAGATGCATTGAATATAAAGTAATCAAAAATATTTTCAGTATGGGTTGTTTATAAGCGGTGGAGAATTTTCGTCTGGTTTTTGACCAGCAAATTATTCTTTTTTCTACTAATAAATTTATCCCATAGCAGGCTTCGTTTTGAGCAAAGCTCAAAACTATGAGTTCAAAAAACAGACCTTATTTGCAAAGAAAATTTAAACGGTAGGTAAACTTGAGAAAACGGTAGCAATCATTTATTTTATGGTCAAATAACATAAAAAAATATGTGATTAGGCCTGGAAAATTTATGATTTTTTTAATAGACTTGTGTAGAAATGGACAAAAGAGGTGCCAAGATGATATGGAGAATTATAAGGATCTAATAACAACCACAATGGCTGGTTTTGACAGTCCCTAAAAATACAATACACTGTGTAGTAAGTTCATACACAGAGTACTGGAAATAGCATTTTTTTATAAAAAAGTTGTTTACATCAGACCAAACATCTTGGCGTACTTCAGCATCTCGCCTTGATTGCTGATTTTTACCTTTCCGGTAAGGATGGCCATCATTGGATTTAATTTTCCAGTAACAATACCCATAAAATTCTGGTCAGAGCCGCTCACCACACATTTGGGAGTGCCTACGAGACCGTCGGTTGAATGGATTTCATTATTCGCCACGGAGATCGTATATTGTCCTCCTTCGGAACCACTGATATCAAAGTGAAAGGTCGTATCGACGCCTTCAAGTGCCTCGGGTTTTACCTGAGCAGGAAGGCCTTCAATAAATTCTTTTGCAGTCATTGCTGTAATTATTTAGGTGAGATAATTGTTAGGAATGTTGATAAAATAAAAAAAGATTACGGTGATACCTTATTAGGAATGAGTTAATTTTTTCTTCTTCCCAATTTGTAACCGATTACACGCGCATTAGGATAACGTTCTTTCATAATTGAATCCAAAAAATTATAGGCATTCGTCTCCGCCTTAAAGTCTCCTAAAAGATAAGCGTAACTACCATCTTTGCGTTGTTCTTTATAAATATTTCCATGACGGGAAAACATTTCGTGGCTCATCGGTAGTTCGGACATAGAGGTCATAAATTCAACCTTATATCCAGTATAATTTACGGGCAATTCACTAGCTTTACGCAACGTATTCGCCGTATTTACTCTTACCTCTCCCTGGCTTCGATTATTTTTAGGATTATTAAAAATAACGTCATTATCCACCTTGGATAGGTCATTGCCAAAATTCTCTTCCACCGCTTCCTTGCCTGGGTTGGTACGAGTAATTGTTTCTTTTATAATCTCCGTTACCGGCTTTTCTACTTTCTTCTGAACAGATGTTGTGTTCGTCGTCGTCTCCTGGTATTTATAGTTCGTAGAGCCACTTAATTTACCAGTTTGCTCGGTGACTTTTTCTACCTTTTCGACCACCGGTTGGGTAGCGGGTATTTTATTGGAAGGCACGGGTGCCGAGGGTACTTGCTGGCTTTGGGGAACAATTGGCTTATCTATCTTCATAGACATTGGGGGATTATTGGTCCCTGATCCACCGGATTCCATTTCCTGCTCTTTAATCTTTTTGTCAATCTCTTCTACGGATAACTGGCTTTTGATTTCATCCGGTAATTCTTCTCCCGCCTGCACCTGCACCTGTTCGGCGTTCTGAATTTCGTTTAACATTCTTTCAAACTTCTCTTCCTCCTTTATTTCAAATAAAGATTTTTTAGCCTCCCCTGTATTATTATATCCGACTACTTTTAGTTCAGTACGACGGTTTTGTGCGTGTCTACGATCACTACAGTCCACCCCGTTTTTACACTTATTTACTAACTGAGTCTCTCCGTATCCTTTCGAAATTAAAGATTGTTTGCTCACCCCATTTTTCACCAAATAATCTACCACACTCTTTGCCCGTCGCTCTGATAATTTTTGATTAAAACGATCATCTCCGTTAGAATCCGTATGCGCACCAATCTCAATTAGCAGCGTCGGATTATCTTTTAAAACCCCCACTAATTTATCCAGTTCAGCACGGGCAGCGCTACGAACTCGGGCGCTACCCGTTTCGTAATAAATATTATCAATCTCAATGGCCTTATTCATTTTGATCGGCTGGATATCCACATTGGCGAGCAAAGTTCCCTGCTTATTGCGTTCTGTTAAAACATCCGACACCCCGGGCGTTACCTCTCCTACTCCATCAAAACAAAGGATACAACCTTCCACGTTTACATAAGCTTCCATTCGTTTTACAAAATAACCCTCTTTTCGAATCATCACCGTGTAGTGATTACCCTGTTCAAAATTGAGTGCAAAAGTGTGTAATGGATGATTTTTCAAATCCAGTACCGGTTCTTCGGTCGTATTATTATAAACCTCAATGGTCGCGCCCTGAATCGCGTTGACCTGAATTTCCTCTTCTTCATTCCCGTCGCGGGGCTCAGCCATAGTTACCTCAAAACGGTAGCCAGGTTTACGCTTCATCCGAGCTTTTAAATACACCGATTCTCCGGCGGATTTCCCAACGGTGGAAACGGGTAGTTCCATTTCTTCAAATACTTTTTTGGTAACTTGTACCAGATATTCCTTTCCGGGATCAACCTCGGCGAGAAAAACGCCATTTTTATTGGTGAGTGCCTTGGTGACAGGCGTCTTGGTCACAGCATCAAGTACCAAAACTTCGGCTACATTTAAATAGCCCCGGTTTCCATCCTCAAATACATACCCTTCAATGGTCACTTTTTGGCCAAATGTGACAGAAGCTGCCAGCGTAAAAAAAAGTAGTAGAAATAATTTTAATTCTCTCATTATATTCTGCAGTTTTTATTCTTTAATAACTTCTTAATTCAAAAAAATTCGATCTATACGTTTTTTAGACGTAAGGTCGGTTACAAAGATACTAAAGTGTGTGTGAAGTTGTTCAGGTAACTTCTATTAACAGGACGAAGATTCGAAGCTAGAGGTTGCACTCCCCTATTAGCTTATTTTTATCATCTTTGTCTATTCATCAACGATCTATGATATGAAAATTGTATTTATGGGTACACCAGAATTTGCGGTACCCTGCCTAAAAATATTACTCGAAAATGACTACGAGGTAGTTGGCGTAATCACCGCTACCGATAAAATGGGGGGCCGTGGCGGCAAGCAACTGATCGAATCGGCTGTAAAACGCTACGCCCAGAAGCAGCATTTGACCATTTTACAACCCAAAAACCTCAAAAATCCGGAATTTTTAACGGAATTGGCTGCTTTAAAAGCCGATTTACAGATTGTCGTCGCTTTTCGGATGCTCCCCGTAGCCGTCTGGGATATGCCACCGCTCGGCACCGTCAACCTCCACGGGTCTATTCTACCTAAATATCGGGGGGCAGCGCCGATCAACTGGGCCATCATCAATGGTGATAAAGAAACGGGGGCGAGTACCTTCTTCTTAAAACACGAAATTGATACGGGCGATCTACTTTTTGTGGATAAAATTCCGATTCTACCGGATGATACGGCCGGAACGGTGCACGACAAATTGATGAAATTAGGCGCAAATCTTATACTAAAAACTGTCAATGCCATCGCCGCAGGGGAATATACGCCTACACCGCAAGACCCTGCGCTGGTCAGCAAAGCACCCAAAATTTTTACCGAAACTTGCGAAATCGACTGGAATCAACCTACTGAACGGGTCTATAATTTTATTCGGGGTTTAAGTCCTTATCCGGCAGCATGGACCACTTTTAAAGAACAAAACCTAAAAATTTACGACGCCCGACCAGAACTAATCGAACACGATTATCATCCAGGAACGATATTGAGTGATTATAAAAAATATTTAAAATTTGCTACCAAAGACGGAATTATTGACATCCGAGAGCTGAAAATGGCCGGAAAACGGAAAATGAAGGTGACGGATCTTCTGAATGGAATAAAGGCTTAGAATGCTGGTTGGACGGTTGGCTACACTTGATCGTATAGACTTTTATGGATGCAAATATAAATAATGCCAATTAATGGCTAATTTTTAACATCGTAAATTGGTGAATAAATATCGAATATCCAATCTTGAGGAAACAAAAATTAACTTCTTGTTGAGAGCGCATTTTACATTTTCCTCCCGAATTTGCGCAGGCCGAGAATGACGAAGAAATGAACAACTAAGCAAATTCGGGATTTAGAAAATGTAAAATCGCTCGAAACCTAAATAAAACAAATTTTCGGCTCAATTTATGTTAATAATTTATATATGTTAATTAACTCAAGAATTCACTCAAAACATTTTTAAGCATGATTAAGACGATAGATTTAAATTTCGCGGGACAATCCAATACTATTGGTGCGTTTTTATACGAAAGCTCAGAAGGACCAATTTTATTAGAAACCGGTCCTTTTTCTTGCTATCCAACGCTTTGCAAAGGCATTCGGGAGTTGGGATACGCACCCGAGGATATTCGTCACGTCTTTGTTACCCATGTACATTTAGACCACGCGGGTGCCGCCTGGGCATTTGCCAAGATGGGCGCAAAAATTTATACACACCCCGCCGGAAAAGATCATTTAGTCGATCCAGCTAAGCTATTGGCTTCCGCCGAAAGAATCTATGGAGATCAGATGGATAAGTTATGGGGAGAGATGCGTCCGATTTCCAAGCCGTTGATTATGAGTACAAAAGATGCCGAAATGGTCAGAATCGGAGATACCGTCGTCCGTTGCTGGTATACCCCCGGACACGCAAAACACCACATAGCATGGCAGATCAACCGCGAGCTTATTGCGGGGGATGTGGCGGGTGTAAAAATCAATGAGGGTCCCGTGGTAGCTCCTTGTCCTCCACCAGATATCGATCTGGAAGACTGGGCCTACTCGATCCGTCGGATGAAAGCACTGGATTTAAATAGATTGCACCTGACGCACTTTGGTAGTCTGGTCAATATCCACAGCCACCTGGAAGATCTCGAAAAAATTCTCGTCGACTGGTCAGAATGGATGCGTCCTTTTGTCGAAGATGGCACACCGAAAGAAAAAGTAATTGCTTTGTTTGAAGATTATGTCAATGGCCAGTTAAAGGCTTCCGGTCTATCAGCCGAAAATATCAAGAAATACGAAAAGGCAAATCCGGCCTGGATGAGTGTCTATGGATTGACCCGATTTTGGTCAAAGAAACTGAAATTGGTAAAGTAAGGTTTGCTGGTTGGCTTGTTAACTGTTGGCCAGTTGGCTTCCCTCAAATGTAAAATAAAGAGAAGCTAACAAGAAAAGCAGGGATTCGCCTCGCATTCAGAAGAGTATAAAAAGCGTAAGTACAATTCATGAATTGTACTTACGCTTTTTATACTGAAGTTGTTTAAGAATATCCACATACTGGACATTTTTAAACAACTTCAATATCAATATTTGTGATTTTGGGCCTTGTCTTTGTGGCAGATATTTAAATTTATTATGCAATTGGAAGAGACGTACTAAAAACAAGTACAATAATCGCTCCCAAACGGACAGGTCATCGGCTCGTATTCGCAGGTAGCAACGTGCCAATAAAAACTGGTTAGAATGGGAACTTCGCGGAAAAGTAACTTAACAATGGTTTGATATTTTAGCGCCTGATGGACGCGTGGAGGGAAGTAAATCAAAAAGCCATAAGCCTTTAATAAGCAGGTAAAAGCCGTTTCAATCCTTCTGATTTGATCACCTGAGAGCTGATGGACGGGTGGAAATTGTACGGGTTGAATATTCAGATATTCACCCAGTAACATGAAATGTGCAACCTCCACCTCTGCCTGGAGGACGTCGGGAGCATCCGGATATATTTTCCCTTCCATTAAGTCTTTTACACTATCAGCAGAAGACTGAAAATCCCCAATCAACTGATTTATATATTTTTCCATTAAGTTTTTCTATTTTAGGAACTTGAAGTATCAGACTGGTTAATATTCAAGGTTTTCGTTTCCCACAATAGATATTACGATACTGAATGGTAAAAGTTACCTTAAACTTCCACCTCCCCGTCATAAAACTCATAGCTAAAAGTATCCACCTGCTCGCCCGTCGGACTGCTGATCGTAATCGTCTGCACGTATCCGTGGTCACCAAAATCGTATTCCGTAGATTCAAGCACCGCTCCCCCACCTCGAGATCGGGTATTTTTGATGATCCGTTTTTGATCGTCGTATTCCCAGGTTTCTACCAGTTGTGTATCCTGTACCAAATCATCTATCAGATAGCGGCTACGATCTCCCACTTCGTTGTATTCGATCGTATCCGCCCGCAGTACCTGATCTTTTTCGTCGTAGACTTCTATTTCGATTAACAATCCATTCTCATTAAAAAAATAATCATAAAATTGTTGAACGACCGGTTCTCCCTTCCTCTCAATTTTCCTGCTCACCGGACGACCATTATCATCGTAGCTAATCGCATGTTGCTGCTCCAGTATTTCTCCTTCTCCGTACCGAATTTCTTCCAGAACCTTTCCTTCCTGATCCGTGCGTAGATAAATTTTTTCCTCAAAATTCCCATCCTGATCACGAACGGTCATCGTCACACTATTATCGGCGGGCTGATAATCAAAACTGGTAATGGATTGTCCGCCGTTTTTGTATTCTACCGTTTTAGTAGCTGGTTTTCCGCTTTCGCTTAAGGTGAAGGTGGTGATTTGATCGGGGGTATCTCCCTCCGAAAACTGCTGTACCTCCAAAAGATGAGACTCAGCATCAAATTTTCGAAGGATTCTTTGTTCAATGGAACCATCCCCAAAATAATATGCTTCTTCGATTAAATTACCTGCTAGATCCCGTACTTCAAGGGTTCGCAATTTTGGTTCCGTTTCACTGGGGTCAGCTAATACTTTACGGATGATAGATTTTATTTTTTTTCCATTCATCTTTAATAATGTAATTGGTGTAAACATGGCATTTATTCTCATTTAATTTTTTCTAATAACTTCTTCAACACCTCAACAAGCGAAGCGCCTCAACCCAATAACATCCCCTAAAATCTAAACGTGGCTCCCAAACTCGGCAAAATCGGCAACTGATTTCGTCGTTCGTAGTTGATACGATCAAAGAAGAAAATATTATCGCGATCATACGCATTGGTTACACTCGCCGTGATTTGTAAATTTGAATTTTTAGAAAAGGTGATGGTCTTTTTTAGGCTTAGATCCAGTCGGTGATAATAAGGCAATCTACCGCCATTGCGTTCATCCGCAAAGTCTACCCCCAACTGCCCATTTTCCGTCAGGATATCCGAAGATATTCCGTCTTGTAAAGTGTAGTTAGTAAAGAAGCCTTCGGTTTGTGTAAAAGGAAATCCAGATCCTAGATTCCAGCGTACCCCAAACTCCCAGTCTCTCTCTCCTCCAAAAGTGTAGGTACCCAAAAAGTTTAAATTGTGACGACGGTCAAAGACGGTATTAAAGGTCTGCTCCCCATCAAAACGATCTACATACCCCAAAGAGTACGCCAGCCAAAAGTAAAAATTAGGGTCTTGGTATTTAGCCAGAAAGTCAATTCCGTAGGCTTTTCCGGTCTCGGTACTAAATTCGGGATCTCTTTCGCTGAGCTTCTCCCGATTGATATTGATCAGCTGACTAAAGCGTTTATAGTAGGGTTCTACATTTAGCGTAATTTTATTACTCACGTCATATTCAAAACCTGCAACAACGTGTTGGGCGAGTTGAAGACGGTTTTTGGTGGGAGTTCTAGTACCCGGTTCGAAGATCGTTTCTTCGGGTCCAGCCAAAAATCCAACGAATAAATTGACGATGTCTTCTTCGTTAATCGTACTCACCAGGTTTTGAGAATAAAAACCTCCCGCTGCTTTAAAGCGTAGTCGCTCGGTAATGTTATATTTCAAACCCAGTCGAGGTTCGGGTGAAAGGGTTCCTTGAGATGCGTAAAATTGAATCCTGATACTAGGCTCGATAATCAGCTTATCCGTTTTAATTTTATATTTGAAAAAACCGGATAATTCAGAGGTGAAATCTTCTTGTTGAAAAGAGATTCCCAGAAAATTTCGGAATTGAAAATCAGTATTAAATCCACTGAATTCAAATCCATACTTTATTTCATTATCATTATTAAAATACGTAAAATCCAGTCCTCCCGAGAAACTCGTGATACTGCTAAAGCGCGGATCGTCCTCCCCTTGTTGTAGATTTATTTTATAATCAGAAAAAGCAAACGTTCCGTTAATCAAAAAACTCGACGCCGGCGGAATCAACGTAAAATTAGCCCCTGCTCCATAATTATCCCACTCAAAATTGGCCACATTTTCAAAATTTACCTGATCTCCAAAACGGAAACCAAAAAGGTTAAACTTACTTCCGTTGGCGGTACCGAAAGATAGTTTTCCATAAATATCATTAAAATTATAAGGTAATCCGGACGAATCGGCGTAGCTATACAACGCCTTGGAAGATTGCTCCAGGTACGAGTATTTTCCCGTCAACAAAAAGGACGCAAATCCTTTTCCTTCTTCTAATTTTTTGAGTGGACCTTCAATCAGTACTTTAGATAAAAATGGATTGGCCGAGACCAGCCCGCTTAGATTTTTCTTATTTCCTTCTCTGGTATTGATATCAACAATGGCCGAAACCCGACCACCGTACTCTGCACTAAAGCCACCCGTCAGCACGTCCACATTACGAACCGCTTCGGTTTCAAATACCGAGAAAAAACCAATAGAGTGAAAAGGATTATAGATGGTCATTCCATCCAAAAGAATTTTATTTTGAATAGGCGAACCACCTCGAATATATAACTGACCACCCTGATCACCCGTCTGAATGACACCGGGCAGAATGGTTAAATACTGTGCAATATCTGGCTCTCCACCAATGGAAGGCATCGCACGAATCTGTTTGGGTGTCAGGGTAACTGCCGAAATTTTCACTTCTGTTTTCGCTTCCGTTCGCGAAGCCGTAACGTCCACCGCCTCCAGTTCCACTCCACCTTCGATCATATATAACGCTTGATAAATATTGCTACCGGAGGTGATGCTAATGGCGATACTCGTACTATCGTAGCCAATATACTGACTGACCAACCGATAGTCTCCAACGGGTATATTGGTAATGGCAAAGAACCCTTCAATATCCGTATTAGCCCCAAAGGTCGTTCCTTGTAAAAGGACATTACTGAAAGGGATCGGTTCACCGGTTTCTTTATCGTAAACGTTTCCACGCACACTTCCGGTTTGAGCAATTACTATTGAACTTGTGATTAACAATAGCAAAAGCAATAGCGTATTTTTCATAAAAAAAATATAGATTTGGCGGGCAAAGATAGCAGATATGAGGGAGTAATGGAATAAATATCAGGAAAGTTTCCTTTAAAGTCTGTGGTTGGCAAATTGGCAACTATCTTATAACAACTCCCCGATCCCTTCCCGGATAATTTCCAGATTGCTACTTGTAGCATCTATAACCGTAGATGGCTGATTTTTACCTGGACCGCCGTCAATAACCATGTCTACTTGCTTGGTATAATCGTCGTAAATTTCACTGGGATTGGTAAAGTACTCCAGGATTTCGTCATCATTTTTTAGAGAAATAGAAAGGATAGGTCGATCCAGGGCCTCAATAATCGCAACGGCAATTTTATTTTTTGGAATACGAACACCAACGGTTTTTTTACGGTTGGAAAAAATTCTAGGCACTTCTTTATTCGCCTTTAGAATAAAAGTAAACGGTCCTGGGGTATTTCGACGTAGTGCTTTAAAAACGTCATTATCCAACTGAGAGGCATAGCTGGCTAATTGGCTGATGTCTTTACAGATAAAAGTCAAGTTGGCTTTTTTAGGATCTAGCTTTCGAAGTCGACAAATGTGCTGTATCGCTTTTTGATTTTGAATATCACAACCCAACGCATATACCGTATCAGTCGGATAGATGATAACGCCCCCTTTTTCAAGTACGGTTACTACTTGCTGCACCTTACGGGGTGAAGGATTGTCGGCGTTTATTTCTAATAGCATGATACTTAGATTTTGGATTGGTAGATATGCGGATTGGTAAATTTTGCTAAACGTTGAGACAATTTTATGCCGATTTTTTTACCAATTTCCTTAAAACTTAATTTATGCTTTTCAGATAGATTCAATATTTTTATTAAAGTTGAATAGCTTGCCTTGGCTGAAAGCCAAGGAGTTTTTCATCAACGAAGAGTAGCAGCAAATTAAACAGCCAAAGGTTATAAGTTATTCTTTTAATGATCCTAATAATCTGCACATCAATTAAGTCCAAACTCATCATCTTCATCCCACATTTTGGCAAGAATATCACTGAATACCATTTTAGATTCAATAAAATCCTTGCCGATCACATTAAACTCAACCAGACCGTGAAGGACCAACTCCATATAAGAATAAGTTGCTTCTTTTGGAATCTCTTTGTTGGCTTCGACCAATTTACGGAGGCCCGCTACCTTATCGAGCGTCTTTTTATACTCTTTTTCGGGAGCATCATTGAGTAAATCTACCGTATTCCCACCCGCAAACCAGGCACGGATCGTTCCGTAAGGATCTTTTTGTTCTCCTTTTTGTAGTTGATCCGGATTAGGAAATAGTTCTAAAAATTCCGTCTTGACGGCAGACCCAATCAGCGCAAGCGCTACCCGATAGGGACCTTCCTGCTCTCCCTCGTAGACCAACTCAACCTTCCCGGTGATGGCCGGAATCACGCCCCATAAATCAGAGATACGCGCCGTAGCCGTCTTTTCTCCATTGATCAACATTCTACGCTCGGCAGTAGAAATCAGATTTTCGTAAGCAGAAATACTTAGTCGAGCGGAGATACCACTTTTTTCGTCAATATATTCACTCTCACGGGCGGCAAAGCTCACCTGTTCGAGTAAGACCCGAAAAATTTCGGGGACCTTAACCGATTTTTGCTGATCCTGTGCTAGTCTTGCTTCCTGTTCAGTAATTTTGAGCGCAACATCCAACGTTTTGGGATAGTGTGTCAAAATCTGACTTTCGATTCGATCTTTTAGCGGAGTAATGATACTACCACGGTTGGTATAATCCTCGGGATTGGCCGTAAAAAGAAACTGAATCTCCAGGGGCATTCGCAATTTGAAACCACGAATCTGCATATCCCCTTCCTGCAAAATATTAAAGAGCGATACCTGAATCCTGGCTTGCAAATCGGGTAACTCATTGATCACGAAGATACTACGGTGTGCTCTTGGAATTAATCCAAAATGGATCACCCGTTCGTCGGAATAAGGTAATTTCAAACTAGCCGCCTTGATCGGATCGACATCTCCTACCAAATCCGCAATACTTACATCCGGCGTCGCTAATTTTTCTACATAACGCTCTGAACGGTGCACCCAGGCGACGGGTGTTTTGTCTCCGTGTTCCTCAATGGTATCCTTCGCAAAACGGGAAATAGGATTGAGCGGATCATCATTAAGCTCACTACCCGCTACGATCGGCATATATTCGTCCAATAAATCCACAAGAATACGAGCCAGTCGAGTTTTCGCCTGCCCTCTCAATCCCAGAAGCAACACATTGTGTCGGGAAAGAATCGCTCTTTCTAAATCCGGAATCACCGTATCTTCAAATCCAATGATCCCTTTAAATATTTCTTCTTTATTACGTAATTTCTCGATAAGGTTATCACGTAATTCATCTTTTATCATTTTGGGTTGGTAGCCACTTTTTTTGAGCTCCCCCAGGTTTTTTATGTCTTTCATAGTGGATAAAACATTCTTCGGAGGATTTGGTTCGAAGGTTTCTTTAATTTTTAAATTTCGTTTTACCAAAGACAATCAAACAGGATTACTTCAGATCCCTCCTCAAACGTTGAATCCTATTCTTTTAAGGTTTATCTTTGTGGTTTTTAGAAGGTATTGGCCATTGGCTTCCCTAAATCGTAAATAATGCGATTGGCTGTTAACAATGATCCCAAAATCTATCTCGCCCCCCTCTTCGTTGAGCGCGCATTTTACATTTTCCTCCCGAATTTGCGCAGGCAGAGAACGACGATAGGAGTAAACAACTATCATTAAAATAATGATTGATAAAGTAAAAAAAACCATCCTTCAGGCCGGAGACCTCCTCAAAGAACAAGCGGGCAACCTAAGTGGTACCGCCCTCGAACGACTGATCGATATTTTTGAAGATTGGGCCGAAGTTTTTCCATCCTTGGTTGACTACGGCTTCTCGATGCTCAACTTTTCCCTCAGCGTCGGACTCAGTCCCGGAATGACTATTTTTATGCGCGGTGAAACTGCCGATTTTGACGAGGATCGAATTAAAGAATTATTGATCGAAAACGAGGGTAATAAAACCATGCTTTCGGTCCTGAAAACCATTCAAACCACCAATAGTCTTTACGAAAAAACAACCCTGGAACCTTGTGAAAATATCTACTTAAAAATTGTCATCGGCATACCACCGGAGATTAAAGTAACGTTTGGGGAGTTAGGCTATTCAATCGGTGAGGGCTGACAGTTGGCTTTCTTCTACCGTATTAACGTTAAAGAGAAAATTGAAGTTGATCTTTGAAATTGCGTCTTTTTTATTCCATGTTCAAAAATTGTATTAATGATCTTTAAAAAAATATTTTTCACTTTGTCAGCATTGGTTGTATTTATCATGTTGGGATATCTTTCCTGTGGTTGTCAAGCCAGTGCCAATGATCAGCCGTTGCTACCGACACCGAAGACCGACTTTGATCAACCGATTTTTTTGCACGAAGGAATGGTCGCCAGCGTTACCGGTCGGGGAGATACTTATCGGCTCGTAGATGAAAAAGAAATGCCTATCAATCTGGGTCAGCCCCTGGTAGGTGGAGCACCCTGGGATAAAGATTATCAGGAAAATGGACTCAACCGTTCCTTTATTGGTGCTTTTAATGATGGGAATATTTTTCAGGATGCCAATTTGTATTATCCTTTGGAAGTCATTATTGATCTCGAAATGACCACACCAGTTACACAATTTTGTCTGACAGATTTAAATGGAGAAGGTTCTATCTCTATGGACTACCTGAATAAGCAAAAAGAGTGGAAGAATATTTTAAACAAAAAACTCGACCAGAATTTTCGCTGGGTCTGTCACGAAAACCTTGATTTTACTACTCGATTTTTAAGACTCACCTTTTCTGATCCCACCGCTAACATCGGTGAAATTCGCCTTTTCTCTGACAATCCTCCTAACAGGATTCCGACGATGCATCACCCACCACAACAGCCTTACGCTACTTTTAAAGACCTGGTTGGTGTTAATATAAATACCGAAGATCCAGTTTATCAAATGTCATTGTTTGAATTTGTACGAGAATACCACGACTGGCATCTGGAGTTGGGAGATAATAATAACCCGGAGGACTGTAATATTTATAGCTGGAATCCTTCCAATGCGTACGCGGGTTGGAGTTTTGACAAACTATACGATGATATCAACGACGCGGGTATGATAATCGCTGCGGACTTAAAAGGAAGTATTCCATCACTGGAAAAATATACCAGAGAAGACAAACCAATCGCTATAAATGGTGATCCACAAGACCCGGCAGCCTACGCCGCCCACGGCGAATATATGTATCAGTTTACGGCCCGATATGGACAAAACAAGCCTCCAGAGACCACCCTGACACCTCGTGTACAAGAATCGGTCAAATCGGGTCTGGGCATGGTCCACTACGTGGAAGACTGGAACGAACAAGATAAATTCTGGATGGGCGGCAGTAAATCCAAGCAGCAACGCGCCGCTTATTTTAATGCGTTTGAATACGCAGCCATGTTGAGCACGGATTATGACGGGCACGAAAATACGGTCTTTCACAAACCCACTAGTCCTGAATGTAATGAGTTATTTCCTACGGGTGTCAAAAACGCAGACCCAAATACAAAAATGGTAATGAGTGGAATTACGGGCCTCTATTTGGATTATGTCAAAGGCATTCATACCTGGGCAAAAATACACCGCAAGGATGGTGATTTTCCAGCCGATGTACTAAATTTTCACCACTATTCAAATAATTTTGGCGGACAGGCGGGTGGTCCGACAAAGGATTCTAAAGGGGTCTCTCCAGAAGAAGATGATCTTTACGGTCGGCTAAAAAAACTGGTTACTTACCGAAATCTCTATCTTCCAGGTAAAGAAATCTGGCTATCTGAATTTGGTTACGATGTCCACCAAAAATCTCCACAACGGGTCTCGCTGATTGGTGATTTCAACGCTGAAGAAGTACAGGGTCAATGGTTGGTTCGCTCTTTCCTGGCCATCGCCGCCGCGGGTATTGATAAAGCACAATTGTTTACCCTCACCGATCATTACCACGGCGATCCGGCGCAACGATTTTCTACTTGTGGTTTATTGGAATTGGCCAAAGAGCAAAATTTCAGCACTCCTTTTCCGGAATTTCGGGCGCGTAAGGCGTACTATTATTTGTATGCAATGAAAACAGCTTTAAGAGATTTTCGTTTTAGTAAAATTTTAAAAACGGATGATCCAAAAATTAGTGCCTACGAATTTACTCATAGTACGATTCCCGGAAAAAAAGCGTATGCTTTGTGGGCAAATACCACGGAAGATTACCGACGCCGGGATTATGCATTTACTTTAAGCAGTAACGCTCAATCTGCCAACCTGCTCACATTATTGGACAAAGACCTGGATGGTAAAAAAATAGAATTGAAACTAAATAATAGGAGTTTAACCATTCCCGAAATATCAGAGCGTCCCGTTTTTATTTTGACGGATGACGATCGCCCCGACTTTCCAGCATGTGCCTGGAATATTCCGATCAGCAAGAATATGGTTTCTATAGAAAATAACATAAGATATGGAGTAGCAGCCTCCTTGATCGATGAGCCTACTAATGAAAAAACTTCTGAATTACGACAGCCTATTTGCGGAAAGGGCGGCACCCCCATCAATGGGTGGATGCCCCTACCAGGCGAAGGTTGGCCGGAGGATGATACCGAAGTTGCGGTCGTTATTAATTTTGAATCAAAAAAATTAATTAAAGGAATCTCTGTTTTTGACGGGGTCAGTCAGGGCTGGCTACGGCTGGAAACTGGCTCACCCGGCAACTGGAAACCACTCGACCGCTACCAAACCACCAAATATCTGGAATGGAAAAACTGGTTAAATCTGGACGTAGAATCACAATATCTACGCATCGTCTCCGAAGATCCGGGCGCGGTGATTAACGAGGTGGTGGTGTTGGGTTGGTAAAATGGGAATTAGAATTAGAATTAGAATTAGAATTGTTCAGTTTGGTGAGGAACTCCCATAGCCGTCAGGTTAAAAAATAAACCTACTGATTATCAGTCATTTAAAATTGTACTTAAATCTAAATTTATAAAATCACGTATTACATAGATAGTTGTTTTTCAAAAGGAAATTTGTTTTTCACTTGTATAATCACCTAATAGCCTGACGGCTATGGAGGAACTCCAGAACTCCAAGGACCATTCCTATTCCTACTCTCTCAGACAAATCCCCCATCGCCTCCCTGTGTATCCGGCGTTTTCACTTCTCCCAAAATTCCTTTCATGTGCGCATTCGACATGCTCATCACTTCTCCCATCTGATAGATGAGTTCAATTTCGCTATCATCGATATGACCATCCGCCGCCGCGACGGAGAGTGCACATTTAATGATGGTTTCTTTGCCGTGTTCGTTGAGCGAAGGCGCAACATTTTTTAGATAGGTAGAAATATCATCCGGACTATTTCGGACCGCATTGGTATAAACTTCGAGTTCTTGCAACGTAATATCGTGGTGTCCAAATTTGTTGACAATATCCCGGACCGCAATCATTTCCTGCTCGTCAATTTCTCCGTCGGCGAGCATCATCAGGACCATGGTATGTTTCATCGCCTTTTCGTATTCGGCCAAAAACTGATCTTCACTGCCACCACCCTCTGGTCGATATTCGAGGACGTTCGGGACATAAGTTCCATTACAGGTCCGACATTCGACAAACTCTCCTATCCTACCCAACGGAATCAGCGGGATAAAATAAAGCGTGAAAAATCGGGTGACCTTCCGATGTCGATAGGGCTCTTCTCGTTCACATTGAGGACAAAAAAAATGCCCTTCGTCCATAGTTGAATTTACGCCCCTAGTTCCAAAAATTATCATATTTTTTTTGTTGAATTGTGGAGATATTAAAATACTGAATTGTTTATTACCATCAAAGATATTACCATAAATAAAATTAGGCGTATAATTGAATGTGTAGGATTTTCATAAAAACCTATTTACGTGTTAAAGAATCTCTGCCTCTTTGTATCGGCTGTTAGCCGATACAAGAAAAACCACTTTTGGGAGCAGCCTCACTTTTTAACATTCTATGTAAATAAACAGTTTTTTCCCAACATTTCTTATATTGTCAGCAAATTTTTAATATGAGAAATGAATTTGTTGTGTTTTCCATTGTCAGCCTTGCAACCATTCTCGGAGTAGGCTATTTTTTGTGGACGCCGATGTACTGGGCATTGTTGATTTTTGGACCCCTGATTATTTTGGGATACTATGATATGTTCCAGGCCAAAAAAGCAATCGTACGCAACTATCCAATCCTGGGTCGAGGTCGTTATGTGATGGAAGAGTTGCGACCAAAAATTTATCAATATTTCATCGAATCTGATACCAACGGAACGCCCATCAACCGACAATATCGCTCTATTGTATATGCTCGTTCTAAACAAGAATTATCCTCTAATCCATTTGGAACCCAACTCAATGTTTACGATGAAGGATACGAATGGATGAATCACTCCATTGCCGCTTTAGACCACCACGAACTAGACGCCAATCCACGGGTGATGATCGGTGGCCCCGATTGCAAACAGCCCTACTCCGCCAGCTTATTAAATGTTTCAGCAATGAGCTTTGGCTCATTAAGTAGTGCGGCAATCGAAGCTTTGAATGGAGGTGCCAAAATTGGTGGTTTTGCTCACAATACGGGCGAAGGAGGTATCAGTCCATACCATAAAAACCCGGGCGGTGATTTGATCTATCAGATCGGCACGGGCTATTTTGGTTGTCGCTCCAGGGAAGGAGGTTTTGATCCGGAATTGTATCAAAAAAGAGTTGCCAACCCATCGGTTAAAATGATTGAATTAAAACTTTCACAGGGTGCCAAACCCGGTCACGGAGGTATTCTACCAGGGGAAAAAAACACCAAAGAGATTGCGGAAATCAGAAATGTTACGCCCGGCGAATCCGTACTCTCACCTCCCTTTCATAAAGAATTTAACACGCCCACCGGATTACTCCATTTTATAAAAAAACTACGAGACCTTTCCGGTGGAAAACCCATAGGATTTAAATTCTGTGTGGGACACCGTAGTGAGTTTTTGGCGATCTGTAAAGCAATGATTCAAACGGGTATCAAACCAGATTTTATTTCCGTCGACGGTGCTGAAGGAGGAACGGGAGCAGCCCCTTTGGAGTTTTCCAACTCGGTAGGAACACCTTACAAAGAAGGGCTCGCTTTTGTACACGATGCATTGGTTGGTTTTGATTTAAAAAAAGATATTACCATTATTGCATCGGGTAAAATCATTACGGGTTTTCATGTATTTAAAGCGTTAGCTTTAGGGGCGGATGTCTGCTACTCGGCGCGGGCCATGATGCTGGCACTCGGTTGTATTCAGGCCCTGGAATGTAATACCAATCGTTGTCCCACCGGCGTTGCGACTCAGGATAAAGAACTGGTGGCGGGTTTGAATATTAATAATAAAAAGCAACGAATCGCCAATTTTCATCGCGAAACCATCAATAGTCTAATCGAACTAATGGCCGCAGCGGGTATTCGCGATCCCAAAGATATTGGGCGTCATCAGATTTATCGCAGAAATAATATTAATGATATTAGTAGTTTGGCGCAGATTTATCCAGTGATGGAGAAAGGTGTCTTATTGAACATGGCGACCGCACCAGAAGCTTATAAAGTATATTTGGATATGGCAGAGGCAGAAAGTTTTGCGCCGAGATTGGGGTAAAACGTAAAAAACGTAAAAACGTAAAAACGTAAATACAATTCATGAATTGTATTTACGTTTTTACGTTTTTACGCACCCACCATCCTAATCACACATTGATCTTTTTGCATGTCAATTTCCAGATCCTTGCGATTGCGTAACCAGCCAATCAGATCTTCACCGAGGAATTTTCCCCGCCAGCCGGTGGCGAGTCTTTCATCGAAATACTGATCGTCCGCTTTCATTTTTTTGATGCCCGAACCGTAAATCAACAGGCCGTTGGAAAGTCGTTCCTGATTACATTTTATTTTGATGAGCAAGGACAACATTTCCATGATCGTTTCCTGTCCGGTGGGTCGGACTTCAGCGGCGGGAATAGCAGCGAGTACCGCTTCCTCTTCTTCCGTCGGAGGATTATCGTAGAGTGCTAGAAATTCATTCATATACTTGCTCATAATTCCGTTTGGCAGGCGACGGTGATTTTTGAGCGCTGCTTTACCCGATCCAATGTTACGGGTGATGGCACTGATATATTTTGCGGGCAGTACCATTTCTTTACTATAATTTTTTTGTTCGGCCATCTCTATTCTCCATTGGTACAAACGAATCAGGAATAACTGATTTTTGGGCCGTAGATTGTAAATCATACTATTGGAAAAAGCCTCCTTGTGAGGGATAGCCTGATAATAATCTTCCGACTCATATTTTTTCATTTCCTCAATCGCCCAGTCGTGGCGATTCACTTCGTTGAGTTTGTTAGCCAAAAGTTCCCAAAGTTGCTTGAGATAAATAATATCGTCCAGGGCGTATTTGATTTGTTTTTGGTTGATGGGACGAGACTGCCAGTCAGATACAGTATAGCCTTTTCCCAGATTAATGTTTAATTCACTAGCAACTAGCTTGCGGAAAGAGATCGGATAATTATAGCCCACAAATCCTGCGGCAATCTGAGTATCAAATAAATTTTTTGGAATGATGCCGCCTTCAATTTTTAGTAATCGGTAATCATTTTCTCCCGCATGGGTGATTTTCACAATCGCGGGATCCTCCACCATGGCATAAAAAGACTTCAAATCTTTTAATTCAATAGAATCGATGATATAAATCCCGTTTTCAGTAATCACCTGAATCAAACACAAAAGCGTATAAAATCGCTTTTCACCCACAAATTCCGTATCGAACCCCATCCAGGTAATCTCTTGATTTTCATCAATGAATTGCTGTAAGGTTGCTGGTGTATCAATGTACAAATAGTCTGTCATTGTCCGTGATTGTCTGTCTTTTTCACCCATATCACAAATGTACAATATTTCAATGGATAATTTACCGCCTATTCTTTTCGTTATAAATAAATGAACAAGGCCAATTTGAGTGGATTAATCCAAAGGAAGCACTAATTGCCCAGTTTTGGTTTTTCCCAAAGAAAATTAGCTTATTTTTGTTCCCCAACCTACCATTTATTCGTCTAAAACAATCAAACAAATACTTGAGAAATCCGTTTAACTTACACACCTAAACAACTTTTTTATGAAACTTATTAAATGGTTATTTTTTACCATCCTTTTCCTCATCGTTTTGTTAATCGCGGGGGGATTTGTTCTTAGCTATTTCTACAAGGACGAAATCGTTGCTAAAGTAAAAACCGATATCAATAAAAATTTCGATGCCACCATTGATTTTGGCGACGTTGATCTCTCCTTTCTACGCAGCTTCCCAGATTTTAATTTGCAACTGAAGGATTTGAATATCAAGGGAAAAGATGCCTTCGAGGGTATTACGCTGGTAGATGCTAAAAATATCGAACTGGACCTGAATGTCATGTCCGTTATCAATGCGGATGCACCAATTCAAATTAATACCATCCAGTTTACCGAACCCAATATTCATGTGATCGTTCTCAAAGACGGAAAGGCCAATTATGATATTGCCAAAGCAACGGAAGAAACTGAGGAAGCGTCTTCGTATAATTTTAAAATCAATCTAAAAAAATATAGCATCGTCGATGGTCAATTGACGTACGACGATCGTGCGGGAGATTTGTTTTTGGAGCTAAAAGATCTAGACCACGAAGGAACTGGTAATTTTACTGAAACTGTTTTTGATTTAATTACTAAAACCAATATCGCAGAAATTTCTGCCAAGACCGGTGGTATTACCTACTTGCGAAAAGCCAAAGGAGATCTGGACATGACCCTGAACGCGAATTTAGATCAGATGAAATTCACCTTAAAGGAAAATGAATTAATGGTCAACGCCCTTAAGTTAAACGCAGATGGATTCGTTAATTTGCTCAATAACGGAGATATCGACCTGGACTTAAAATTTGATGCGCCCGGTAATTCTTTTAAAAACTTTCTTTCGCTGGTACCTAGCGCCTATACAAAAGATTTTGCCGACGTTACGGCTAACGGAAACCTGGCATTTAATGGCTTCGCAAAAGGCATCTACAACGGTGAAACTAACAAAATGCCTGCTTTTAAAGTAAACCTGGATATTGACAACGGAGATTTTAAATATCCCTCTTTGCCATTAGGGGTAAAAGATATTTTTGCCAAAATAAATATCAATAGTCCTTCCAGCGATTTTGACAAGATGGTCATAGATATTCCTGATTTTAAAATGAACCTCGGCAACAATCCTTTCGAGGCTCGCCTCAACCTAAAAAATCCAATCAGCGATCCCGACATAGATACCAAAATAGACGGGATTATCGATTTAGCGGATTTGGCAAAAGCATTTCCAATGGAAGATGTGCAAACGCTCAACGGAGTGATCACCGCCGATGTTACCGCCAATACAAAAATGAGTTATGTAGACAAGCAACAATACGGAAAGGTCAAAATGGCGGGAACGATGCAGATCGAAAACCTGAACTACGTAGCCACCGGTTTACCAGCCGTTAATATTAAAACGACCAACATCGCCTTCAATCCCCAGAATGCCGAGATTAAAAATTTTAGAGCATTACTTGGCAAAAGTGATATCGAAGCGGCAGGTTCTCTAAATAATATTCTGGCCTATTTTTCTCCGGAAAAAACCATGACGGGTAAATTCTCCGTTCGCTCTAATTATTTTGATTTGAACGAGTGGATTGCAGAAGAAGCAGCTACTACCGAAAACGAACCCGAACCCGAACCAGTAGAAACGGCGGAAGTTTTTGATCGTTTTGATTTTGACATCGACGCGGTGATGGATAAGGTAGATTACGATATTTATAAGTTATCCAATGTATCTGCCAAAGGAAGTTTTTCCCCTACTCGACTAAACATGGATGCTTTTGCACTCCGCATCAGTAACAGTGATATCAAAGGAAACGGAGATTTAAGAAATATTTTTGCGTACGTTTTTGATAACGAAACGCTGGAGGGCGACCTGAATCTAACTTCAAAGTATTTTGATCTTAATCAATTTATGGTAGACATGGAAGCAGGTACTCCGCAGGCGAAAACAATCGCAGACGAAGAACTAGAGCCTCTATTGATTCCGGAAGGCGTAGCGGTTAATATCAACGCAAAAATTGACAAACTGGATTATACTAATATCTCTTTAAATAATATTAATGGAAAAATGGTCGTCGCCAATCAGGCCATTAAAATTGATAATGCTACCGCTAATACACTGGGTGGAACCATGAAAATGTCGGGTGGATACGATTCTAAAAATACCGAGAAACCCGGATTTGATATGAATTTTGATGTGGACCAATTTTCCTTTAAGGAAGCATTTGATAAACTAAATACTATCCAGGCTTTGGCTCCAATTGGCAAATTTATTGATGGAAAGTTTGATACCAAATTAAAAATGAGTGGCCTCATGGGAAAGGACATGTTGCCTGACTTAAATTCACTTACCGCTGACGGTTTTTTCCAAACACTGGACGCGGTCCTGAAATCTTTTAAACCTCTAGAAAAGTTAGGGGATAAACTGAATGTATCCGCCTTCAAATCCATACCGATCAAGAATACCAAAAACTGGTTTACCCTTAAAGACGGGAAAGTGAATATTGCAGAATTTGATTATTCTTTCCAGGATATTGCGATGAAAATCAGTGGACAACACGGAATTGAGCAAGATATGGATTATGTTATTAAAGCGAAAGTTCCCAGAGCATTGTTGCAGCAGTCGGGAATTGGACAAGCGGCGGATAAAGGACTTAGCTTCTTAAGTGCGGAGGCCAGCAAGTTTGGGGTAAATATCGCACAGGGAGATTTTATTGATCTGGATATCAATATTCTGGGTTCTATTTCCTCACCTAAGATTAACATCAAACCAACGGGTTCTGGTGGTAAGTCATTTAAAGAAACAGCCAAGGATCAAATCAACGATCTAAAAGATCAGGCAGTCAATCAAGCCAAGGACAAACTAAAAGAGGAAACCGATAAAGCGAAAGCAGCGGCAGAACAAAAAGCAAAAGAGGAAGTGGATAAGGCAAAAGCCAAGATTCAGGCGGAGGCGGAAAAGAAAGCTAAAGAGGCTTCAGATAAAATCAAAAAACAGGTGCAGGATAGTATTGCGAATAAGGCCAAAGAGGCTATTCAGGATAATATCGGTGATGATGTAAAGGATAAAGCTAAAGAGGCCATAGATAAGTGGAATCCGTTTAAGAAAAAGAAAACGGGAGAAGGAGAAGGAGAAGGTGGCGGTGAAAGGTGATGATGATGGAGTCCACTCCGAAAACTAAAATCTGTTTCGTATTTATTTTATTTTAAAATAGAAGTTGTTTAAGAATGTCCACAGGCACGTGATTCATTCTTAAGCAACTTTATAATTTAGAGCTGAATGAAAGGTTTGTAAAAAGATATTATTTTAAGTTAATTTGCGCAATAGATTTGCTGATGGAAAAGAACAAAGTTAAACAGAGTTGCTCCCATTAATCAAAAATAGTAATTCAACTATAATAATAGATTTTTGTTCCTAACGCAAAAGACCAAACCCCTACAATCCGCCAATCGCATATTTCAAAACATCAAATCTGAATCCATCCTTGCGGTCCAGTAATAATTTGAATTCTTCTTTTATCATGTTTTTCATTTCCACTTCCGTCAACCAGTGGCTTTTGAGGATTTTTAATTCGTCATTAACCGGGTTAAGTTCATTGAGCATTTTCACAATCCGTTCCCGATTAACTTCCTCCACCAGTGCGTAAATCACCTCGTTGTCCAGCTCCCGAAAATTTAATTCTGCTTCTGCCGCCTGAAGTGCCTCTGCACTATAATCCTCTGGATGCTCCAAAACACCAATCAATGTTTTAGTATCTTTTCGAGCGTATCTTTTTGCTAAATTCATAGTAATGAGTAATTTTTCTTCCCCTCCAAGATACAAAACTTACCCAAGAACCGCAAAACGGGCTATCGTACCAGTGTTACATCTCCTTTTATCAGGATCGGTAAATTATTAACCGGACACGTCGCTTCCACCAAATAAACATATACGCCAATGGGCATTTTTTCTCCCTTCAGTTCACCATCCCAGCTAAAACGCATATCATCAGTCTGGAAAACCAATGCGCCCCAGCGATCAAAAATCCGGAAAGATTTAATTTCATTTAATGTTCCCGAATTAACTTTTAACTCGTCATTACGGCCGTCTTCATTTGGAGAAAAAGCCGATGGGACCCAGAGTATTTCGTCGGGACAGGAAACTAGAGCTGCGGTCGTTGTTTGCATTTCTTTTTCACACCCCGTATCCATATCCGTGACCAACAAAGTATAAGTATTGCCGATAAACGCACTGTCAACAATAGGCCGTAGACATTCCGTACAACTCAATCCCTCGGCAGGAAACCAACTGTACTGATAGTTACCTGTTGTATCTACCGTTGGTTCCATTACGAGTGGAAAATCCGGCACAGCATAACTTAATTCATTCAAACTTACCATAGGACCTTCGTCTACATTTACTGTTACTAAAACGGTATCCGCTTGACAATTTGTTAAAGTACCAATTACCGCATAAGTGGTAGTAGTGCTCGGAAAAGCATCCGTAAAAGGACTACTAGAATTAGATAAGGACTCGGGGGAAGACCATTCAAAAACATCTGCGTTACCCGTCACAACCAGAGAGATTGTATCTCCATCACAGATGTCCGCTCCCATCGCTTCAATACTCGTTTTATCAATTACATTGATCACTACAGTATCAGTCAGCACACAAACATCCTGGGTCAAGGATAAACGGTAAGCGGTCGTGATCATGGGTGTGGCAGTGGTATTTAAATTGGTCGGATCAGAAAGTCCGTCATTGGGAGACCAATTGATCTCTCCAGCACCTGCTCCATTAAGGCTAATACTTCCTCCTTCACAAAGGAATACATCTTCTCCCGCATTTATATCTGCTTGGGTTAATACTGTTACGATAACGGAATCTTTAATCAAACAACCTTCATCCGTAAACGTTTCTAGCTGATAAACGATGGTCGAATCCGGAAAAGCCACCGGATCAGCACAATAGGCACAACTCAAATTTACAGGATTGATCCATTCCAGACTCGCTACACCAGTGACCAAAGCAACTGAATCTCCCTGACAAATAATTCGATCTTCCCCACTCAATGGCTGAAACTGATCCACCAGATTAATGGTCACCGAATCTACTGCCGAGCAACCCTCTCCATTGGTAACCGTCACCACGTAAGTGGTAGCAACCAACGGATTTGCAATAGGGTTTGCGCAAAACTGATAACAAGTCAATCCCGGGCGAGACTTATCCCACTCGTAAGAAAACACATCACTTCCCCCCGTTACGTTCAACTGAATTCCATCACTCACACAAATAGCCGTATCTGGTGTAATACTAATATCCGGTATAGCAGAAGCCAGTACGGTCACAGTCGTTGAAACAGTCGTAACACAACCATCTGGATTGGTAGCGGTAAATTGATAGGTAGTAGTGGTCATGGGTAAAATCTCTGGAGATAGGCAGTCCGTACAACTGAGATCTGGTCCTCCGGTCCATGAAAAGGTCAGCTGATCGACTGGTCCATCAATAATCGGAGACAGTGTGACGACCTCTCCCTGGCAAATTACTTGCTCAGTTTCAAGGGTAACAGCCGGTGAGGCCAAAACCTCTATCTCAATCGAATCAATAGCTTGGCAACCAAAATCGGTCCCAACGGTTAGGACGATTTGGTAAGTTCCAGCATTGTTAAAAACATGGGTTGGATTGGGCTCGTTGGCAATTCCTTCATCGCCAAAATCCCAGTTCCAATTTGCAATGCCTCCCGTCGCAGTGGTAGACATATCGCTAAAGCTAACGGTTAATGGAGCACATCCGATCGTTTCGGATGCTTGAAAACTAATAGTTGGTGCGCTCCCAATTCGAATATAATTTGGTTTCGTTAAAGTATCCTCACAAAACTCTGTTGCTACCAGCATAGATACATCATAAACCCCAGAGTTGGGGTAAGTAACCGTGGGTTCGGAATCCATAGTATTACCTTCCAACGAACCGGGAAGAATCCAATTTACGCTCGTAATTGGCGTAGTAGACTGAGATAAATTGATGAAGGAAGTTGCCAAATTTTCTCCGCACAATAGCGAATCCGTCGCTAAAAAATCAACGTTAATTCCCGTTACCTGAATACTGTCCGGTGACTCAATTGCTCTCGCACAATTGGATTCGTCAATTAAAATAAGTTTGGGTACATAGGTATCAATAGTCCGATAGGCGTAAGTGATTTCATTAGAATTTACATTCAAAGTTGTGTCCAACACTCCGTTTCCAAAATCCCAGATATAATCGTAAAAATCCGTGGAGGTACCCGTAAAATGTACCTGCACCGGCGCACAAGAGGTATCCACGACAAAGTCAAAATCACCCACCGGACCATTGAGCGTAATTAAATCGTTGATCGTTAAGGTATCCCGACAATTTTGGGTACTACCAGCAATCAGGGTGACTGAATAAGATCCTGGGATAGTATAAACATGAGGGGGGTTTTCTAAATCACTACTACCGGAAATATCACCAAAATTCCACTCGTAATAATTAGCATTAGTGGAAGTATTGGTAAATCTTGTGAGTAGCGGAGGACAAAAAGCAAAGCTTGAATCCACCGTAAAACCAGCCATGGGATCGGCAATCGTAATATAATTTTCTTTACACTGCATATCACTACAACCATATTGATTGACAATACTCAGACAAACATCATACGTTCCTTCCTGTATATAATTATGTTCTGGAGCTGCTTCGGTTGAAGTATTTCCATCTCCAAAATCCCATAAATAGGTGAGTGTCCCAGTAGCCAGTGACTGAAACTTTACTACATCCGAGGTACAACTGGTTGTATCCGCAGAAAATTCGGCTTTGGGATCGGTCACTTCAATCACATTATCGGTATTTCTTCGAACAGAACATCCATCTCCATCGGTCACCGTTAGGTCTACTCTGAAATTTCCAATAGTATCAAAAGTATAAGTGAAATTTTCCTGATCCGTGGTGAATAATCCATTACCAATATTCCACGACCAAGTTAAGGGGGTACTGAATGCACTGGTAGAATTATCTGAAAAATTCACAGTCAGCGGAAGACATCCTCCGGTAACGTCGATATCAAAATTTACGATTAGACCACGTGCATTAATAACTTCACTGGTCCTAAAAGTATCTGGACATTCCTGTATATCCGAAATAACTAGCATCACTTCATTATAAAGACCTGGCGTATTATAGGTGAAAGTTGGAGATTCGCTATTGGCACCCGTAATGACTGCACCCGGTGCAATCCACTCGTAGATTTCCGCAAAAATAGAATTGTTGTTTGCTGTTACCGCCAAAGGGATACATCCATCTGTATTATTCAAACTGAAGGAGGCCCGTGGATCAGAAATACAGAGGTTCATGGTATCGTGATCAACACAATCCGTAGTAAAATTAAAAACACTATGAATCACGTTATAACAACCCGTATCAGCAAACACGTGAGTAGGGCTCATTATGGTAGAAGTATCTGTCGTAAGGTTTTCTTCACCAAAATCCCAAAAAACGGAATCCACTCCGAAGCTACGATCTGCAAAAGTGATCGAGTAAGGGTTATCGCAATTTCGCTCTATCACTGCCAGACCAATAGGCGGGTTGACATGGATCAGATCTTCGTAGACAATTTCTGAAAAGCACCCATAATGAAAAGCAAAAAGCTGGACATCAAAATAACCCGTATCTACATATTCGTGAGATGGACTCTGAATATCTTCCACCACTACTCCATCACCATAATCCCAGATCCAAAAATTAGCATTATTACTAGAAAGGTCGGTAAAACTCACAATGGCATCGATACAAGTTTCCAGCGGGGTCGCCGAAAAATCGGGGATTACTTCTTCTCCAATGGCTATCGCTCCTTCAAAGAACCCCATACTACTACAGCCATCTTCATTGATGACCGTCAACTGAACATTATAAAGCCCTGTATCGATTAAGGTGTGTGTAGGATTTTCTTCGGTAGAAGTAAAAAGAAGGGTATTATTTTCATCAAAAATATTCCATTCCCAGCTATTGATGGGAACCGCCGTAGAGGAACTTTCACCCAGTGTGAATTCATGAGGAGTACAACCCCAATAATCCTGCTCGGTGAGTTGTACTGCAGTTTCAATCACCCGGATGGTGTCACTGTAAATATTAGTACACCCATTGGCATTGGTAATCCTCAATTGCACAGGAAAAATACCGTAATTATCATAGGTATGGGTTGGCCGTTGTTCGGTAGAAGTACTACCATCACCAAAATTCCACGACCACATAACGTCACTGGATGAGTTAGCAGCATAATTCACAGTATGTGGAAGCGTACATCCGGCAGGATTATTATTAAAGAAAGTAGCAGTAGGTGCCGATTCAATTAGCAGACAATCTATTAGTTGACCTTCCGATGGACAATCCTGGGTATAGCGGATGAGGGAAACGTTAAAACATCCACCCTGATCGAAAGCATACTGTGGGTTTATTTCCGTAGAAAAATTACCGTCTCCAAAATCCCATAGAACACTATCTGCCGGTTCGGTAGAATTGTCCATGAAGGAAAATAGCGTTCCCTGGCAGTTATTAGAACTAGTGTAATCAATTTCAACTGGATAGCCGACCTTAAGAATATTATTAAATACTTCAGTAGTAGCACAATTGATGTTTTGATCCATCGCAGTCACCGTGATATCATAGGTTCCAGGTTCAGAATAAACAACGGGTGGTGGAGTTGCTCCGGTAAAGGACTCACCATTACCGAAATTCCAACTGTACGTAAGATTATTTGCGGGATTATTGTTGTTGTAAATAGCCGTGTATGGAATGCTACAACTGAAGGGTTCGTCAATGGTGACGTCTATTTGGGGGTCAGGAAAAACAGTGATCAGATCACTCTGAGTAATCGTATTAGAACAATTATTTTCATCAAGAATAGTCAAACTAATG